>OCRP01000385.1_pt1 | contig 44961 bp, 38 predicted proteins | sample 1538871 | NCBI WGS metagenome assembly OCRP01 (sample SAMN04571731, study PRJEB22368) | human gut metagenome | biome: human gut; material: stool | host: Homo sapiens | place: Luxembourg | collected 2012-09-20 | reverse complement strand
GCTCAACCAGCGGTTATGGATATTCGCCGCCTTCGGCGACGCTCTGGCAAGCGACAAAGTCGAGCGCGGCGACGCTTGCCTCTGCGCCTACGGCTACGCTGTTTTCTTAAACGTATGTCTCAAGAAACTTGATGTTGCCGTCAACCTTAAGGGTCTCGGTTGTGGCAGGTACGAGCACGCTCTCTCCAGCCTGGAGTGTGAACTCGTTGCCTTCGTTGTCGGTGATGGTGGCGTTGCCCTTCAGACCAATGAGAATGACGAAGCTGTCGAGCTCAGAATAGTCGAGCGTCATCGGCTCGTCAAGGTCGTAGACAGCTGTGCAGAAGTAAGGACACTGCACGAGCGACACGCCTTGGTTCTTGACCGGTGTGTAGTCGGTGCGGTAGTTGCTCTCAACGTTATAGTTGATACACTCTGCTGCCTCTTTGGTGTGGAGCTGACGATAGTTGCCGTCCTTGTCCTTACGCTTAAAGTCGTAGATGCGGTAGGTCACGTCGCTTGTCTGCTGAATTTCAGCGAGGAAGCATCCTGTGCCGATGGCGTGAATGCGTCCTGCGGGGAGGAAGAAGCAGTCGCCTTCCTTAACCTCGTAACGGTCGATAGCGTCGACAATGGTGTCGTTCTCCACCATCTGGGCATACTCCTCAGGGGTGATCTTCTTCTTCAGGCCGCAGAGCAGCGTGGCATCCTTGTCCGAGTCCATGAGGTACCACATCTCTGTCTTGCCACGTTCTTTTCCCTGCTTCTTTGCTATCTCGTCGGTGGGGTGCACCTGGATAGAGAGGTCCTGACGTGCATCGATAAACTTGATGAGGAGGGGGAACTCATCGCCGAAGCGTTTGTAGTTGTCTTCGCCCACGAGCTTGCCTTTCAGTTCAGCGACAACCTCGTTGAGCTTCTTGCCGGCATAGGGGCCGTCGCTAACGATGGTCTCGTTGTTTTTCACTCCAGAAATCTCCCAGCTCTCGCCGACGTTCTCTTGCTTCACGTCGAGATTCTTGAACGGGATAATCTTCTCGCCGCCCCACAGTGTTGATTTGAGCAGCGCATTAAATTTTAATGGCTTCATGTTGTTTCAAATGTTAAAATTTTAATGTTAAATTGATTGCTTTCGTTTATTGTGATATTTTTTCTGTGTCTGTTTTACGATTCCTTCCAGAACTCGGGTGTGAAGATCACCAGCACGGTGAAGATCTCAAGACGTCCGATGAGCATAAGGATGGTGCATATCCACTTGGCGTAGTCGGGAAGGATGCTCCATGACATGGTCGGTCCAATCTCCAGACCCAGCGTCGGGCCCACGTTGCCAAGGCAGCTCAGCGTGATGGTTATAGAGTTGGTCGAGTCGATGCCTGCCGCAATCATGGTGAAGGAGCAGACAAGGCTCAAGATGAGGTAGACCGTGAGGAAGGAGAGGAGCGTGAGGCGCTTGTCGTTGGGCACGTTCACGCCGTCAATGCGCATGGGCAGCACGGCGTTGGGGTGCAGCATCTTTTTAACCTCGTTCTTGATTGTCTTGAGCAGCATGACGCCACGGATACATTTCAGACCGCCACTTGTGGAGCCGGAGCAGGCACCGAAGAACATGCAGACAGCCAGCGCCACCCAGGTGACGTGTGGCCATTTGCCTGCATCGTCGTTGATGAGACCTGTTGTGGTGATGAACGACACAACATGGAAGACGGCGCTGCGGATGGCATGCTCCAACGGGTAACTGTTGCGCCACATCAGTTCGAAGGCGATGAACGCCGAGATGCCTGCCACCATCCAGAAATAGAACTTAAACTCGGCGCTGCCAAACAGCATCTTCACGCTGCGGCGCGACACCGAGGCATAGAGCAACGTGAAGTTGGTGCCCGCCACGAAGCAGAAGAACATGATGACATATTGCACCTCTGGGGTGAAGAGCACCAGCGAACTCTTGGTCGCGAAGCCTCCCGTGGCTGCTGTGACCATGGCATAGTTGACGCTGTCGAACACGTCCATGCCCACGGCGCAGAGGCAGCCGAAGCAGAGAAGTGTGATGACGAGATAAACCACCCAGATCCATTTTGAGTTGGTAGAGAGACGTGGGTGCAGCTTGGTCTTTATCGGTCCCGTGGCTTCCGCAGCAAACACCTTCACCGAGCCGCCAACGAGCGATGGCAGCAGGGCAATGGTGAAGAACACTATTCCCAAACCGCCGATCCATTGTGTGAGCGAGCGCCAGAACAGCAGACCGTGCGGATAGTTGTCGATGTTGTCTATTATGGATGCTCCTGTGGTTGTGAAGCCCGACATCGTTTCAAAGAAAGCGTCGGTCACGTCGGGAATGTAGCCGCTTATGAGGAACGGCAACATGCCGAACAAGCTGAAGATGACCCATGTGAGCGTCACCACCAGGTAGGCATCGCGTCGCGAGAGGGTGTTGTCGCTGTCGTGAGAAAGCAAGCGGAGCAGCAGTCCGCACACGCCTGTCACGCCCACCGACACGGCAAACGCCTCGCGGTCGCTCTCGCCGTAACCTATCGACACGCCAAGACACACCAGCAGCAACGCCATCTCGATGAAGAGCAGCGAGCCGACAATCTTGTATATGATTTTTAAGTTTATCATCGTTTCCTTGTCTCACACGTCATAGACATGTGAACGTTTTTTAAGTAGGTGTTCAAAATTAATTTAAATGATTCTATGCCATATTTTGGTCTGTATGTCCAGCTCCGAAGAGGGAGTGTAGCGGGCTACACGACCGATGAGAGCTGGGCATACAGGCCAAAAGAGGGCGTAGAGGCATTTGAAAGCATAACCTTTTTTATTAGATTCATATATGCGATTAATTATGAACACCTACTTATATAAACATCTTCTCGACCTTCTTCATGTTGATGTCATGACAGAACACCATCACCGAGTCGCCGGCCTCAATGACTGTGTTACCCGACACCAACATTCCCGTGCCGTTGCGCACCAGACCGCCGATGGTCATGCCCTTCGGCAGACCGAGGTCGCGCACCGCCTTCTTCGTGATCTTGGAGCCCTCCTGCGGGATAAACTCTGCCACGTCGGCGTTGGCGTTCATCAGGAACCTCACGTTCATGACGTTGGCGTCGAGCATCATCTGATAGATGTGGCTGGCGGCGATGACCTTCTTGTTGATGATGGTGCCGATGTCCAGACTCTCTGCCATGCTCACATAGTCGATGTTCTCCACCGCCGCCACGGTCTTGCGCACACCCATGCGCTTGGCTGTGAGACAAGCCAGGATGTTGGTCTCGGCGTTGCCTGTGAGCGCCACAAACGCCTGTGTGTTCTTTATTCCCTCGTCAACGAGGAGCGGAATGTCGCGTCCGTCGCCGTTGATGACGAGCACGCGCGAGTTGTCTATGATGTCGTTCAGGCGGTTGCACCGTGCCTCGTCGGTCTCGATGATCTTCACGTCCATATATTCGGGCATGGTCTTCACCGCTCTCACCGCCGTTGCTCCGCCGCCCATGATCATGACGTTCTTGACGTCAACATAATGTTCCTTGCCCACAATCTTGCGGATGTAAGGGATATATTGTTTTGTCGTCATGAAATAGGCGAGGTCATAGAGATGCAGCGAGTCGTTACCGCCCGGTATGATGGTGTCGGTTCCGCGTTTTATGGCCACCACATGATAGGGGTCGTCGGGTCCGCAGAGGTCCTTAAGTGGTTGGTTCAAGATCTCGCAACCTTCGCGCAGCTTGATGCCGAGCATCACGAGCGCCCCGTTGTGAACGTCCCACCGCTGCCGCACCCACGACATCTTAAGACCGTTGTTTATGTCTTTACCGGCCAGAAGCTCAGGGTAGATGAGCGAACTGATGCCGAGACGTGCGAAAAACTCTTGTTGTTCGGGTTCAATATATTCGGCGTTGTCAATCTTTGCGACCGTCTTCTTTGCTCCCAGGGCCTTGGCCAGCACACAGGCTGTCATGTTAAGGCTCTCATCGGGTGTGACGGCAATGAACAGGTCTGCTGTTGCCGCTCCAGCCTCGCGTAGAGCCTTTACGCTTGTCGGTGAGGCGAGCATGGTGAGCAGGTCAGCATCGGCTCCGATGTTGTTGAGACGTTCCTCATCGGTGTCGATGAGCGTGATGTCTTCATTTGCGCGTGCCAGCAGTTTGGCAAGGTGCGTGCCTATGGCGTATGCGCCAGCAATGACTATCTGCATTTATGATTTTTGAATTTTGAATTTTGATTTTTGAATTATTGCGGCTTTGCCGCAATTTTGATTTTTGATTTTTGAATTTTGAATTATTGCGCCAGCTGGCGCAATTTTGATTTTTGATTTTTGAATTTTGAATTATTGCGCATGCTGCGCAATTTTGATTTTTCGATTTTTGAATTTCGAATTTTGAATTATGAATTTCGATTTTTCGATTTTCGAATTATAAATAAACCTTTTTTTTAGTTTGATGAGTTTTCCTATTCAAATTGGTTAATTCAAAATTGGATAATTCAACATTGCGGCAGAGCCGCAACAATTCAAAATTCAAAATTCAAAACTCAAAATTGCGCAGCATGCGCAACAATTCAAAACTCAAAATTCAAAACTCAAAACTCCCTTAATGCTCTTCTCGTCCAGCCCCACAATCTCTCTGAGCTGTTCCACGGTGCCGTGTTCAACGAAGTTGTCGGGCAGGCCAAGGCGCTTGATGTCGGGATGGTAGCCGTTGTCGTTCATCCATTCGAGCACAGCGGAACCGAAGCCGCCGGCCTTGATGCCGTCCTCAATGGTCACGATGTGAGAGAAATGGGTGGCGACCTCGCTGAGCAGAAGGTCGTCGAGCGGTTTGGCGAAACGCATGTCGTAATGGGCAACGCCCATGGCCTTGCCTTCAGCCTGCAGCTCATCGATGTAACGCTCCACGTCGGCACCGATGGGACCAAACGTGAGCACCGCCAGCTGAGAACCCTCACGCAGCCGGCGGCCGCGACCCACCTCGATGGCTTCGAGCGGACAACGCCAGTCGACCACGCTGCCGCGACCACGCGGGTAGCGTATGACGAACGTTCCGTTGCCCGGCAGCTGTGCCGTGTACATCATGCGACGTAGCTCTCTCTCGTCCATCGGAGAGGCTATGGTTATGTTGGGCACGGGGCGCAGGGCTGCAATGTCGAACGCTCCATGGTGTGTGGGGCCGTCTTCGCCAACCAGACCGGCGCGGTCCAGGCACAGCACCATGGGGAGGTTGAGCAGGGCGGCATCGTGTATGATGTTGTCGTAAGCCCGCTGTGCGAACGCGCTGTAGATGTTGCAGAAGGGCTGCAGACCGTCTTTCGCCATGCCGCAAGAGAAGGTCACGGCGTGGCCCTCGGCAATGCCCACATCGAACACGCGGTCAGGCATGGCCTTCATCATGATGTTCATGGAGCAGCCTGTAGGCATGGCTGGCGTCACGCCCACAATGCGCGGGTTGCTCTGTGCCAGCTCGAGCAGCGTCTCTCCGAACACGTCTTGAAACCTCGGGGGCAGCATTGACGTGTCGGTCTTTATGCGCTCGCCCGTTTCGGGGTCAAACTTGCCCGGTGCGTGCCACACTGTTGCCTCTTTCTCGGCGGGCTTGTAGCCTTTGCCTTTGACGGTGTGCAGGTGCAGCAGCTTGGGTCCGCGCATGTTCTTGAGCTGTCGCAAGATGCGCACAACATCTTTCACGTTGTTGCCGTTGAAGGGGCCGAAATAGCGTATGTTCATGCCCTCAAAGATGTTCTGCTGATGGCTGAGCACCGACTTGAGCGCGTTGTTGAGACGTATCAGACCCTTGCGGCGGTCGTCGTTGAGATAACCCTTCGAGTGTAGCCACTGTGAGGCCTTGAAGCGTATCTTGTTGTACGTCTCGTTGGTGTCGAGGTTAAGCAGATACTTCTCCATGCCTCCCACGGCGCGGTCAATGCTCATGTCGTTGTCGTTGAGGATGATGAGCAGGTCGTTGGGCGATGACGACACGTTGTTGATGCCTTCAAACGCCAGTCCGCCGCTCATCGCGCCGTCGCCGATGACAGCCACCACATGGCGGTCGTCATGTCCCGTCTTCTTCGCTGCCACAGCCATGCCGAGGGCTGCCGAGACCGAGTTGGAGGCATGTCCACATGCAAACGTGTCATACTCGCTTTCCTCTGGGCTCGGGAACGGCTTTATGCCGTGCAGCTTGCGGTTGGTGCAGAAGCTGTCGCGTCGTCCCGTGAGGATCTTGTGGCCATAGGCCTGATGCCCCACGTCCCACACTATGCGGTCGTAGGGTGTGTTGAAGACATAATGCAAGGCCACGGTCAGCTCCACCACGCCTAACGATGAGGCAAGGTGTCCGGGGTTTTCTGACAGCTCCTCAACGATGTCTTCACGCAGTTCATGGCACAGCTCCGGCAGCTGGTCCACAGACAGCTTGCGCAACTCGTCGGGATATTGTATCTTGTTTAACAGTTCTAAATTCTTAGTGTCCATCAATTCTTTTATGAATCAAACATAACAGATGCCGCAACAGGCGTTAGGCATCAATCATTTCTGCAAAGGTAATAAAATAAAATGTGTATTTATACAAAAGGCATCAAATTTGTTTTGTATTGTCTTTTAATTGTGCTAACTTTGCACAGCAACGCCCGATTTTTGCCTTTCTTACACCTATATAATAAAGGAAACGGGGTGTTATGAGACAAAACGTGGCGTTTTAACGATGAAACGGTGGCGTTTTAAGAGATAGGCGTTTTAAGAAATAACCGTGGCGTTGTGAAAGAATGAATAACCAAAAAACAGTGAAATAAAGCAATGAACAACTACAAGACTCTGGCACTTGCCCTCTGCCTCATGGCCTCGGGTGGTGTCATGGCGCAGAACAGCGCCGGCGGCATCTCACCGGAGATGCTCACACAAATAGAGAAAGCACAAGGCTCAGCCAAGGTGAACAAGGCACTGTTTAACGCTATCGCGTCAAACAAGATCGATGACCTGGCGAAAAACTTTGCTAACCTCGGACCCATCGACAACCACTTCAGCGTGGAGACACCCAAGCAGAGCATTCACGACCAGAAGAGCTCTGGACGCTGCTGGATGTTCTCGGGACTTAACGTGCTGCGCTCCAACTTTGCCAAGGAGCATGCCGACACGCTGGCTGTGGAATATTCGCACGACTATCTGTTCTTCTATGACCAGCTTGAGAAAGCCAACCTCATGTTGCAGGGTGTGGTGGACACAGCCAAGAAGCCCATCGGCGACGAGCGCGTGCAGTTCTTCTTCAAGAGTCCGCTCAACGACGGCGGTACGTTCTGTGGCGTGAGCGACCTCGCTTACAAGTATGGCCTTGTGCCCAAGAGCGTGCAGCTCGAGACCTATTCGGCAGAGAACACGAGTCGCATGTCGCGCCTGATCTCTTCAAAGCTCCGCGAGTTTGGTCTGGAGCTGCGTAAGATGGTGGCCGACGGCAAGAAGGCTGCGGCCATAAAGGAGCGCAAGACACAGATGCTCGCTACCGTTTACCACATGTTGGCGCTCACCTTGGGAGAGCCCGTGAAGCAGTTTAGCTATGCCTTCCAGAACAAGGATGGCAAGACCGTGGGCGAGGCAAAGACCTACACCCCGAAGGAGTTTTACGACGCTACCGTCGGCCACAAGCTCAACGGCACCTTCATCATGGTCATGAACGATCCGCGCCGTCCCTACCACAAGACCTACGAGGTGGAATATGACCGCCACACCTATGACGGCACCAACTGGAAATATCTGAACCTGCCCATGAACGAGATTGCAAAGCTCGCCATCGCTTCGCTGAAGGACGGACGCAAGATGTACAGCTCCTATGATGTGGGCAAGCAGCTTGACCGTCAGCGTGGTTATCTTGCCCTTGACAACTTCGACTATGAGTCGCTCTTCTCAACAACCTTCGGCATGAACAAGGCTGACCGCATCGCTACCTTCGACAGCGGCTCCACACATGCCATGACGCTCACCGCTGTGGACCTCGACAAGGACGGCAACCCGCTGAAATGGAAGGTGGAGAACAGCTGGGGCGCAAGCAACGGCGTCGGCGGCTGCTTCATCATGACAAACGACTGGTTTAACGAGTATATGTTCCGCCTTGTGGTGAACAACGAGTATGTGCCGGCAGAGCTGCTCAAGGAGTATGAGCAGAAGCCGCTTATGGTCATGCCTGAGGATCCTCTCTTTGGCGAGGACATGTAATACGACACATTGTGCATGACGCTTTTTTAAGACATCTACAACATGGAGGACGGTCTGCCGCATTGGGGTGTGGCCGTCCTCTTTTCGATTAACAGACAACAATGGATAACAAAACGAACATTCCTTACAAGATGATAGCCCTCGACCTCGACGGCACTCTTACAAATCATGAAAAGGTGGTGACGCCAAAGACGCGTGAGGCTCTGCTCAGAGCACAGGAGCGCGGGGCTGTCATTGTGCTGGCATCGGGACGGCCGACCTACGGCATTGAACCCGTGGCAGAATGTCTGGAACTGGAGAGTAGGGGAGGATACATTCTTTCTTATAACGGAGGAAAGATTGTGGACTGCAAGACGCGCGAGGAACTTTACTCGAAGTTTCTTCCTGCCGATGTCATTCCGGTGCTCTATAGCTACGCACGCAGCCACGGCTATGCCCTGCTCGGATATGTGGGCAACGAGATCGTGACGGAGATGCCTTTTGACGAGTATGTGCAGGAGGAGTCGCGTATAAACAAGATGCCTGTGCGACGTGTGGAGAACCTGCTCGCTAACCTTGAGGCCCATCCTACCAAACTGCTGATGACGGGTGACCCGGCAAAGATGATTGTGGCTGAGGAGGAGCTGTCGCGTCTTGTGGGCAACCGCATGGATGTGTTTCGCTCTGCACCGTTTTTCATCGAACTGGTTCCGCAGGGCATAGACAAGGCTCAGTCGTTGCTACGCTTGCTTGGCAAGCTCAACCTCTCGCAGCAGGACCTCATGGCCTTCGGCGATGGCTACAACGACCTGTCCATGCTCAAGCTCGCTGCCATGGGTGTGGCGATGGAGAACGCTGCTCCCGAGGTGCGTGCCGAGGCCGACTGGGTGACGCTCTCCAACGAGAACGACGGTGTGGCTCACGCCCTTGAGCAGTGGAACATGCTCTAAGAAATAGGAATTTTATAAAAGAAAGACGGCACGTTCTAAATAAGGAGCGGCAAGTCTTAAAGAAATAGGGACAATGCTTAGATAGCGGCTTTAGGTCTCTCATTTAAAGCATTGTCCCTATTGTCTCTATTGTCTTTTAAAACAGCTCAATAGGCTTTCAACCTTTCCATTGTCTTAAAAATCTAATTGTCGTCCTGGTCTTCAGCCGGTGGAGCAAGGGCGGCAACCTCGTCAATGTCGATGAGCTGCGGCAGCGGGTTCTTGTCGCTCTGCTTGGCCCCGAGCTTTTGGAGCTTGGCACAGGTCTGCAGGATGCTTTGGCCGCTGGGCTGAAGCTTGCGCTCGGCATCGTCGTAGGCTGTTGTGGCTGACTTTAGCGCCTTGCCTATGGCGGTGTATTTTTTCATGAATTGTCCCACGCGGTCAAGCATCTCGTTTGCCAGACGGTAGACCTGCTCGTGGTTCTCGGCTTGGCGTATCTGGGTCCATGTGAGCGAGATGATGCGCAGGGCAGCGAAGAGCGTCTGCTCATCGGCAATGAACACGTTCTGTTCCATGGCCTTGCGCCACAGGTCGGGTTGGGCGTTGAGGGCTGTCCAGAGAGCGCCTGTGTGGGGGACGAACATGATGACGTAGTCCATGCGCACCTTGGGTGGCTGGACGTATGCCGAATAGTCTTTTGTCGAGAGCTCTTTGACGTGTTTCTGCAAGCTGTCGATGTGGGTCTTGAGGAACCGCTGGCGGTCGGCCTCGTTGTCGGCGTTGGCATAGTCGAGGAAGGCGGTGAGCGACACCTTCGAGTCGATGATCACCTCACGTCGCTGGTCGAGATGCAAGATGACGTCGGGGCGCAGCGTTGCGCCATCGTCGGTATGCACCGTGTTGCCCTGCGCGTCGCGTATGACGGCCTGGGTGTCGTAGTGGATGCCGCGCACCAGACCCTGTGAGGTGAGCAACTCGTCGAGCACAGCCTCGCCCCAGTCGCCTTGCACCTTGCTGCCATGTTTCAGGGCGTTGGCAAGCTCCTCGGCACTCTTCTTGGCTGCCATGGTCTGTTGCATGCTTCGCTCAATGTTGTCTTTGAGCACGCTGCTCATCTCTGTCTGTTTGAGCGTGGTGTCGGCCATGGTCTGCTTCATCTTGTCAATGGTCTCGCGCAGAGGGTTGACAATCTGTCCGAGCTGCTGGTTGCTTGAGTCGGCAAACTCTTTCTGACGGTCTTTCAGCATGTCGGCAGTGGCGTTCTTCATCTGCTCGCTCATGCGGGCCATGGTTTCGTTGAAGCGCTGCTCCTGACCTTTCATGATGTCGTTCCACGCCGCGTCTTTCTCGGCGAGGGCCTTTTGCTGTTGTGCCTCTGCTTCGGCCTTTGTCTTGGCAAGCAGATCGCTTGCTTCTTTCTTTGTGGCCTCAAGCTGTTCGCTTGCCTCCTTCTTCACGGCCTCAAGCTGCTGCTGCGCCTCTGCCTTGGTTTTGGCAAGCTGTTCGCTTGCCTCTTTCTTTGTGGTTTCCAGCTGCTGCTGCGCCTCAGCCTTGGTTGCCTCAAGACGTTCGCTTGCTTCTCTCTTTGCGATGTCGAGTTGTTGTTGAGCTTCGGCTTTGGTGTTGTTCATGTTCTGCTGTGCCTCGGCCTTGGCGCATTCCAGACGGTGTTCTGCCTCCTCCTTTACAGCAGCCAGTTGTCTTTGCGCCTCGTCTTTTGTCTCGTCGGCTTGTTTTGTGAGCATCTCGTTTTTGGTGATGAGAGCTTGTTGACGGCTTTTCTGTGCAAGCCAACCAATAATGCAGCCCACGATGAGGGCCACAATGTTTATTGCTATTTCCATGAAACGGTTCGTTTGTTTTGTTTAGAATGTGGTTTCCATATCCAGATATGGTTTCTTTATGCAAAAGTAAGCATTATTTTCCAACTAATGTGCTTCGGCGCTTACATTTTATTCTTTTTGAACGTTCTTTAATGACAAATTGTAAATTTTCCCATTTTTGAAAACATAAAAATGGGCGTGTTATGATTGATTGTCGATGGAAACATGTATATTTGCAATTCGAAAACCGACACAAACGGCAACAAACGAAAAACAACGAAAGAAAACGAGACAACAATAAAAGAAACAGTAGAACAAAAAAAACAATTTAATAAAAGAACAATATGAAGAAAATTAGAGCTGCCGTAGTGGGTTACGGCAACATTGGCCGCTACGCCCTTGAGGCTCTTGAGGCTGCCAACGATTTTGAGGTGGCTGGCATAGTGCGCCGTCACGGTGCAGAGAACAAGCCAGCAGAGCTGGAGCAGTATGAGGTGGTGAAGGACATTCGTGAGTTGAAGGATGTTGATGTGGCCATTCTTGCCACACCGACACGTTCTTGCGAGGAGTATGCAAAACAGATCCTGCCTCTTGGTATCAACACCGTCGACAGCTTCGACATTCACACCTCTATCGTCGACTATCGCCGCACCTTGCAGCCTATATGCAAGGAGCACGGAGCTGTGGCTGTCATTGCTGCCGGATGGGATCCGGGATCAGACAGCATCGTGCGCAGCCTGATGCAGAGCCTTGCACCCAAGGGCTTGAGCTACACCAACTTCGGTCCCGGCATGTCGATGGGACACAGCGTGTGCGTGCGCTCAAAGGAGGGCGTTAAGAACGCTCTCTCGATGACCATTCCAAAGGGCGAGGGCTTGCACCGCCGCATGGTGTATGTGGAGCTTGAGGACGGCGCAAAGCTTGAGGATGTGACGGCTGCAATAAAGGCTGACCCTTACTTCGCCAACGACGAGACTCATGTGTTTGCTGTGCCTTCTGTTGATGCTGTGCGCGACATGGGCCACGGCGTGAACCTCGTGCGTAAGGGTGTGAGCGGAAAGACACAGAACCAGCGTCTGGAGTTTAATATGAGCATCAACAACCCTGCCCTCACAGGTCAGGTGCTTGTGAACGTGGCTCGCGCTTCAATGAAACAGCAGCCCGGCTGCTACACCATGGTCGAGATTCCTGTTATCGACATGCTCGAAGGCGATCGCGAGGAGCTGATCGCTCATCTGGTGTAAGGACCGGTCGACAGACAAGAACAAGATAAGGAAAGGCAACAACCGATGCTCTTTTGTAAAGCTACGGTTGTTGCCTTTTTTTGCACACCTACTTGTTTCAAAAATCTTAATCACAAAATTTTGCCGTTTAATCATCTTAGAGCTACAAACAACCACAAAATAATGACGTTTAATCAATTGGACGAAAATGGCTATTTGCACAATTGGCTTTTTTTTCGTAATTTTGAAATCAGATAACAGATATCTAAACCCCACAATAGAACAAAACAATCTAATATGGCAACGGACAACAACATGACAAGCGCACTGCCTGACGGCACATTGCTGCGCAGCGCCACTACAACATACAAGATTGTAAGAACGTTAGGACAAGGCTCTTTCGGAATAACGTATCTTGCAGAGATGAACAATGACGGCACGGCAAACGCGTCAACGGCGGCTGTCTACGTCACGGTGAAAGAGTTCTTTATGAGCAAAATTAACGGACGTAAGGGAACAGCCGTGACAAACAGCGATGCTGAAGGCTTTTTCTATTATTACAAAAAGCGCTTTATCAAGGAGGCACAGAACCTGAAGAGCCTTAACCATGAGCATATAGTGAAGGTGGCGGAAGCATTTGAGTGTAACGGAACGGCTTATTATGCCATGGAATATATTGACGGCGAAACGCTCAGTGGCCTAATCAGCCGCAAGGGGCGCCTGAGGGAACAAGAGGCTATCGACATTACCTTACAGGTGGCTGATGCTCTAAGCTATATGCACAACCGCAAGATGTTGCATCTTGACCTCAAACCGTCGAACATCATGATGCGCAGCGGTGAGGCTGTGCTCATCGACTTTGGACTGTCAAAGCAGTTTAACCAAAGTGGGGAGCCGGAATCGAGCACCACCATTGGGCTCGGCACGCCGGGATATGCTCCTATAGAACAGGCAAACTATCATGAGCACAGCGGCCTGCCCGCAACGCTTGACATCTATGCCCTCGGCGCCACGATGATGAAGATGCTGACAGGCGTTGGTGAGATGCCAACGGCTTCAGATATCTTGAACGATGGCTTCCCATTCGGCTTGTTCGCTCAGGCTGGCGTCAGTGAAAAGACAACAGCTGTCGTGAATAAAGCAATGGCGCCGATGAGCAGGGCACGTTACCAAACAGTGGCGGAACTGGCACAGGCTCTATCTGGCAAAACGGGAAAAGACAACGAAGAAACGGAGATAAGAAGCAATGAAAAGAAAACAAGCTTCGGACAAATTGTCTCCACTCTGCTGACAATTGTGATTTGCATCGTAATAGGAGCGCTCGTCTTGAATTATGCAATCAGTTCATGTCATTAAGACTTCAGATAAGAAAAAAGTAATAATCATTAAAAACGTTTTAATTATGGAGAATAACAACAATCCACTCATGACACTGCTGGTAGGCGCTATTGCAGCAGTGGTTGTCGCCCTTATATGGGCAGGTCTTTCAATTTGGTTGGAAAGCGAATATGCCGCAATAATGGCTTTAGGCATGGCCTTGATAGGCGGTGCTGTGAGGATGACAGTTCCCGAGAAATCGGTGCTCGGCGCAATAGTGGCTTTGGTGCTGTGTCCTGCCGCCGTAGCGGTTTATAGCATTATGCTTGAGAGTTTCGGATATGAATATTCTGATGGCGACACGACGAAATATGTGTGGCTGATATTTGGCGCTATTGCAGGAGCGTTTATCGGTTACAACAAGCCAGAAAAAAGCTGATCGGTTTGATTGGTTTCTATTAACAGATAAGTGACGCTAAAAAAATAGATTGTTATGATTTGAGAGAAATAGATCAAAAAGATAAAGCTCAAATCATGACAATCTATTTTTTAAAACGTCACTTAAATAAAAAATTGTCTGCTGCAATCACGTTCTGCACGGTTGTCGGCAGGTGGTCATTGTTCTCAATTCTGCATTTCACCGTTTTTCACAGTCGTGTACACGCTTCCGTCCCCCAGCATAAACCATTTGCCGTTGTAGGGCGCGTTGTTTTTGAATGTTCCTTTGAAACTCATGCCGTTTTCCTTGTCCGTGTAGGTTCCTTCCTTTAGCATGTCGTTGGCGAACGTTCCGACATACTTGTTGCCGTTAATGTAGGTGAGCGTGGCTGTCTCGCCGTCAAGGGTCTCGCGCTTGCCTTTTACCATACGTCCGTAGTACTCCTTGCGTCCGTCTTTGTCACCCTCGTTGTAGTTGGCCGAGCCGTTGCCGTCGGGTAGGTCGTTGAGCACTCCACCCGTCCACACAAAATTGTTGCCAGCGGCGTCGTGGGTGTAGAGAGTGCCTGTCGGATTTGCCGCTGACGGGTCTTCAGGTTGTTCAACAAGTGAGGTGGCGATGGAATCCTCTTGACGCCATTTCTCCACTTGGCAATTTTGTACAGAATTGCAGATCGCGGCAAAAACTATAAAGGTGATGAACCCTATGCAAATATAGAGGCGCCGCTTTTTCATCTTGTTGCCAGCGGTGCTTCTGTTCATCGTAGTGAGTTCGGGCTTTTTATGTTCTTGTTGAGGCTGCGGCCTTGGCTGTTGAGGTCTTGCCCCTTGCGGTTGCTGTCCTGGCTGCTGTCGCTTTGCCTCGTGCCGGTCAGACGGCCTTGCGTCCACCACATTCACCTCATCGCTGAAACTTGTGGCTTCGTTTTTCCCGGCGGCTTCGTTTCCTGTTGTTTCTGCCTTGCCACACAGGTCCATCACAAACTGGTCGACGCTCTGGTAACGGTCTTTCTTCAGCGGCGCCATGGCCTTCTCAATGCATCTGATGATGTAGCGTGGCGTGTTGGCGGCCAGCAGGCAACTCTCGGGAAATCCCTCGTTCAGAATTTCCGAAGCCTCGGGCGGACGCTGTCCAGAGAGCATCTTGAACATCGTGGCTCCCAGCGCGTAGACATCCATCACAACGGGGAAACCGTGGCCGTCGCGGTAGCTCGCCTGCTCTAGAGGGGCGTAGCCCGGTGTGCCGCCGCCGACGGTGGTGCTCGACTCTGGCTGTCCGCTCTCGTCATACTGTTTGGAGAGGCCAAAGTCGATGAGCACGGCCTTGCCGTCGGCTCTCACCATCACGTTGGCCGGTTTCACGTCGAGGTGCAGCATCTTGCGGCTGTGCATGAAACTTATGGCAGCACCTATTTGCTGGGTCAGCCTGATGGCCTGTTCTGTGGAGAGACGGCCCAGGGGAGATTTTGTTATCGTGTCGTCAAGGCTCATGCCGTTGATGAACTCCATGGCGTAGTAGGCCGTGCCGTTGGCAATGAACAGCTCCAGTACACGCACGATGTTGGGATGCTTCAGCGTGCCGAGGTTGCGTGCCTCGCGCTCGAACTTCTCACGGTAGTAGCTGAACAGTCCGCCCTTCGACGTGCTGCCGCTTGTCACGGTGTCGCCAGAGCGTCCGTTCACCTCTTTCATGAAAAACTCCTTCACCGCAACATACATGTTGCTGTCGAGTGTGCCGAGCGCACCCTTCATCTCCACCTTTGCCTGGTAGGTTATGCCGAAGGAGCCCTGGCCGAGTGTCTTTATTATCTTGTAGTCGTAAGCCTCGCCGTGCAGGACGGTGCCCGGGGCGATGGCTGATGTTATCTTGTCGCTCATAAGTGGTTCTCGTGTTTTGACGATTTCTAACTTCGCCTGTTTGTTCAAAATTGGTTTACAGCTTTTCAACGAGCTTGTCGTTAGCCCATCTGCCGCGCGAGCATTTGCTGTTCCTGTGATACATTGTTCCGAAGCCGCTCATTTTGTCGTCGCTCCATTGGCCGACGTAAGCGTTGCCGCTCTCGTACCAAAGATAAGTGCCGTTATAGCATCTCTTGCCGTCACGCCAATTTCCCGCATAAGCGTTTTTGTTGCTCTTGTGGAAGTAAATGCCGGTGCCGTCCTTTTTCCCCTCATTCCATTGGCCGATATAAATGTCGCCATTATTAAATCGGTATATGCCGAAGCCGTGATGTTTACTGTCCTTCCATTCTCCCTCGTAAACGTCACCGTTTGGAAATTTGCAAAGCCCCTTTCCGTTCGTTATGTTTCCCTCGACATAGGTGCCGTTGTCGTAGGTGTGTTTGTAAGAGTAGGTGCCGGGACGGGATGTGGCGGTGAAATCAGTGGTTTCAATACACTTGTCATCTTTAAAAAGGGCGTACATAGGTTTGCCGTCATCACCGAAATATAAACTATGGCCTTCAAGTTTATCGACTTCAAATTTGCCGATGCGGTATCCTCCGCCTTTCTGCACATACATATAGTAGCCGTCAGCGTAGCCATCCTTGAATGTGCTTCTCAGCTCCGATTCGTCCGGAAACACTTCAATGCCGTAGCCGTCTTTCTTGTCATCTTTCCATGTCCCGATGTATTTGCCGCCTTTTTCGTATGTCAGTGTGCCGAATCCGTCGAAATTGCTATCCTTGAATTCACCTTCATACTTTTGGCCGTTTGATGCAGTGGCTGTGCCTTTCCCGTTCATCCTGTCGTGCTCCCAGTTGCCAACAGCAACCGTACCGTTGTCAAACTTGGTGGTGCCTTCACCTTGGCGCATACCGTCCTTCACATATCCTGTATAATATCCAGCTCGGTCGGTGCCGTCTTCAAACCGCTTGTTGGTGACATATAGCCGCGACTCCACCTGTGGCTGCTGGCTGGAAGGCCTCTGCTGGGTTGAGCCATAGTTGCTGTGTGGGGTAGAAGGACGGCTGGACGGCTTGTTGCTGCGGTGTTGCCGTGACTGACTTTGCTTGGCCGGATGCTTGCCCTTGTAGGGGCAGAGCGCGATTTTCTTGCCGCAGGTGCGGCAGGTGGGGGATATGCTCTGCGCTCCCAGGGCGAGCGGCATGAGCAGCAACAGGATTATGTAATGGATTTTCTTCATAGTCACCGTTTGGTTTTTTATTCATTGCAAATTTACATAATTTTTTTGTTTTTTTGTCGGCATACGGCACATTTTTATATAAAATGTCGCGTTTTCTACATATAATTTTCTTACTTTTGCAGAAAGGATAAGAATAATAGTGTAAGATAACAAACGTTTATTTGTTTTATGGAATCTAATCTTAAAATAAACAAGGTAGAGCTGCGCAACCTTCGGATGGAGGACTACGATCAGCTGGCTGGTTCGTTCAAACGAATTTATGCAGACCATGATGTGTTCTGGACTCATGCCCAGATCAAAAAGCTTATAACCATCTTCCCCGAGGGACAGGTGGTCATTGTGGTGGACGACAAGATTGTGGGCTGTGCCCTCAGCATCATCGTCGACTATAACATGGTGAAGGGTGATCACACCTACGCCAAGGTGACAGGCAACGAGACGTTTAACACGCATAATCCTAACGGCAACATATTGTACGGCATCGAGGTGTTCATTCACCCCGACTACCGCGGTCTGCGACTGGGCCGACGCATGTATGAATATCGCAAGGAGCTGTGCGAGAAGCTTAACCTCAAGGCCATTATGTTTGGAGGTCGCATACCTAACTATTATAAGTATGCCGACACCATGCGCCCGAAAGAGTATATTGAGAAGGTGCGCTCACGCGAGATTTATGACCCGGTGCTCACGTTCCAGCTGTCGAACGATTTTCATGTGCGCCGCGTGATACGCAACTATCTGCCTAACGACGAGGAGTCGAAACACTGCGCAACGTTGTTGCAGTGGGATAACATCTACTATCAGCCGCAAACCGACTCGTATGTGGAGAAACGCCCAACGGTGAGAGTGGGTCTGGTGCAATGGCAGATGCGTCCTTATAAGGACGTGGACGACCTGTTTGAACAGGTGGAGTTTTTTGTCGACTCTGTGAGCGACTATAAGAGCGACTTTGTGCTCTTCCCCGAATATTTCAACGCACCCCTCATGGCCAAGTTTAACGACATGGGTGAGGCTCAGTCGATACGCGGATTGGCGCAATATACCGAGCAGATCCGTGACCGTTTCGTGGAGCTGGCAATCAGCTACAACATCAACATCATAACAGGCTCCATGCCTTATGTGAAGGAAGATGGTGGACTGTACAACGTGGGATTCCTCTGCCGTCGCGATGGCTCTTACGACATGTACGAGAAAATTCATGTCACACCCGACGAGCAAAAGAGCTGGGGCTTGAGCCAAGGCAACCGTGTGCAGACTTTCGACACCGACTGTGGAAAGATTGGCATCCTCATCTGTTATGACGTCGAGTTCCCCGAGCTGTCGCGCATCATGGCTGAGGACGGCATGCAGATCTTGTTTGTGCCGTTCAACACCGACACGCAGAACGCTTATGCCCGTGTGAAGGTGTGTGCTCAGGCAAGAGCTGTGGAGAACGAGTGTTATGTGGCCATCGCGGGAAGCGTGGGTAACCTGCCGCGCGTTCACAACATGGACATCCAGTATGCGCAGTCGGCTGTGTTCACACCCTGCGACTTCGCTTTCCCCACCGACGGCAAGCGTGCCATGGCAACACCAGGCACAGAGCAGATCCTCGTTGCCGACTGTGACCTGACGCTCCTTAACGAGCTCCACACCTACGGCAGCGTGCGCAACCTGCGCGACCGCCGCAACGACCTCTATGAGCTGAGGATGAAGAAGGATAGATAACCAAACCCCATGTGGGCTTTCATATAAAAGCTTAAAAATAAAAACTCCTCCAAGGACAGCGATTCTTGAAGGAGTTTTTTTAGGTTTTGCTCTTTATGTGTCAATTGCAAGTCGTGCTATTGTTTCCAATGGTGGATATGCATGCAATTGGGGCATTTTATTTTCTCTTTATTGAACGTACAGGACATCCGAAATAATAATATTGTGCTTGCAGTTCGATTTCCGACTTCTTGTCATTTTGGAAATAAGCCAGTGCGCCTGTATTCCTCTTCCAATTATAGTTTCTGTCGGGTTGGAACATGGATGTCCAATAGTAGCCAATTTCCCCCACTTTTTTCTTTACCCCAATGCTGGGTGAATAATATCCTGCTTTAGGGATAAATATGGATTTGCCATTGGTTCCTTTTACAGAAAGACCGTTTATGCCATTCACTGTTGTTGAGGCTATGTCGCAAGTGTTGATAAGCTCAACCCAATCTTTCTCATTGGGTGTTACAGAACCGTCTTTCAGTACAAGCACAGATGTGTCATATGTTGGTGAGCCGCTGTAGTCTTTCCATATTCCGTATCCACTGAATATCAATGAACCATTTGCAGCAAATGCTCCGTTGCCTGTTCCGTAGGTTTCGATAGGGTTGCCGTCACCCCACGGATAATATGTGCCATATTCCTCGGGCTTTGTCGCACCGATGTTGCATGTGGCCCACAGATTGCCGCTTGGCAAGCCAAGGTCTACATAGGCTTCCTCCTGCTTAAGGTCATACGAGTAAGCTTTGCCCTTTTCAAATTTCTTGTTCGGACGGAACTTGAACACAACATCGTCTGTGCCTGTGTTTGCCGATTTTACGGTTACGGTAATTACTTTAGACGACAGGTCGGTGGGAGAGAGCATCATCCACACTGTCAGCAGCTTGTTGGCTTCAGTGGTTGAAACGTCGGTGAGGTTGAGGGTCACGCTGCCTGTGCTTTCTGTGGCTTTGATGAGCGACTCTTGGTTGAACAGATCGAGGTTGACCTTGGTGTCAAAACTTGCGTCGTCAGAAGACAGCGTTAGCTGCTTGTAGGTGTCGGCAGAAGGCATGGTGATGCGTAGGCGTAAAATCACGCCCACATGATGGAGCTGGAAATTTGCATTGTTGAGACCTGTTGCCGTGGTAATGTCGGACACGAGGTAGTCGTAATTTGTTAGATGGGCATAGGAGCCGTTGCCTGTCTGTGTCTGTTCTGTGTAGTCAACAGCCACGACGGGCTTAGCCGTTACCTTGTCTACAATAGGATAATATGCCACATATTGCTCGTCTTTCTTCAGTTGAAAGCTTGAACTTGAGAAGGTGGCCTCCTGTGTGCCTGCTCCGCTTAGCATGTAGATGGGCACCTGTTGGCTGTCTGTCAGTCCGAATACGCCCATCACGTCGCCTTCGCTCCATGTGAAGCTCAGTCCCTGCTCGTTTGGCTTGAGGGAGATATACTTTGGGCCTCCCTTCTTTGATACTTTGGCTGAGCGTTGGAAGGTGTCATCAGGAACGAAGTTTGTTGCTTTCATCACAAGAGAGCTGTTGTCACCCTGTCGTGTGTCGGGAGTGACATCTGCCTGCGAGCAGGCAGTCAAAAAACTAATTGACATCATAGCTATTGCCGATGCCACAAGTGAGAATAAATTTTTCATGTCGTTTCTTCTTTTTTCTAATTGGTTTCCAATTTGGTCTTTGTCTACTTCTTGCTTTCGTCTTAGTCTGTCACAGAGTTGTTGTGCAGAGATGTTCCGCCATAAAAATGTGGACAGTTGCGGAGATTTTTGTTTTTTGTAGGTCTGTACAGTTGCTCTATTCGTTTTCCTGGCTGTTGCCGAGAATGTTATCGTTGCTCTTCGCTCCCCACACGGCATCGTCTTCTGTGTCTGTGTCGTCGTAGAAGTTAGAACCTTTGGCTCCCCATCCAAAGTTGTCGCCGCTACCGGTGATGCCTGATGCAGCGAGCAATGAGCCTGTCTCTGCCTTCAATACCTTGAGGCATGGCTTTGTGTAAAAAATTTGTTTTTTCATTTTCATTATATTTTTAGTTGTTGTAATAATAAGATTTCATTTGCGGTTGTTTCGGGCATGGATTTTTATGCACCGATTCCCGTTTTTGTGTAGATGCAAAGTTATGAAGATTAAAGATAATAGATGTTTTTACGGTGTTGACAATAATTTACGGCGTTGTGTAAAATGATAATACGGAAATGTGAGTGTGAGGCAACAGAAGTGTTGAATATTTGTGACGGTTGGCCGCGCGTCTAAGTTATGGCAGTTTTAGGAGCTTGTGTTGTGGCAGGTTTATGGCTGTAGCGTTATTTTTGTTGCTTGTCAATCTCGTTGTCGTAGAGTTCGAAGAAATTGCGTTGTAAAATGCGAGATATGCGTGTCAGCATGTCGGTGTCAATGCTCTTGCGCTTGAATATCGAATACACGTTTGTGCGTTCGCAACAAAGCTTGCGTGCAAACCAGCTTACGGAGCGTTCTTGCCGCTCCAGTTCTGATTTTATTTCAAGGCCAATGTGTATCATATGCTTTTTGTGTTAATTAAGTGAGAGTAAATTGGTATCCGTTATTTTGGTAAAGAGAAAACGTGGGAAGACCTTGATCTTTAAGTATCTTACCCCAACATCAGGCCTTCGCATTGCCTTTCCAAGAGATAAGACAATCAAGATCCAGCCCACGTTGAGAGATATTATAGACCTCTCGCCCCGTTTGACGGGGGAAAGGGTATAATACACCAACATGGACGTTTCTTGAATTGTCGGATCTTCCTTGGAATATCAAAGTTGCGAAGTTTGATGTTGGAAGAGGCGTCGTAATTCCAAAACGTCCTTTTTAGCGTGTTTCGCATCCTTATGGCATGCAGACGACACGCTCCAAAATAAGTGACATCGCGCAACCATACAGGCGGCGTTCTGTCATTGCAAAGTTAGCGTTTTATTCGTAAAATTGGTAATTTTTTTTTGTAAATCTTGATTTATTATAAAAAATCTGTGCTTGTGTCGGTCTGTCAAGGTTGTCAAACTTATACATTGTGATGCTCTGTATGGTTATGACAAAAAATATTTTTTCTTTTTATGTTGTAGGTGTTTGGCTTTTTTGTACATTTGTAATGTGATAAAGACATCTGATTTAGTTAAAGATGATTCTGCATCAGGTCCATGGTTACGGTTTGTAAATGTCATGGTTTCGGTTTGCAAGTGCCATGGTTATGGTTTGTAAGTGCCATGGTTATGGTTCGCAAGTGCCATGGTTACGGTGGCTAATAGCCATTATAATAAAAAAGGCTGTCTGGAATGGTTTGTTTCCAGACAGCCTTTTGTCTTTTATCGCATTAAGGCAATGCTTGCTTCTTGCTTGTGGCAAGCATTAGTCTTTCTTGTGGCAAGCATTAGTCTTTCTTGTCGTAGGCGTGGACAGGATAGTCGATGGTGTAATGAAGACCGCGACATTCCTTGCGCTCGATAGCCTGACGGGTGATGAGGTAACCGACGTTTATCATGTTGCGAAGCTCGCAGATGTCGCGGCTTGCCTTAACATGCTTGAACAGGTCTTCGGTCTCTTCGTAGAGAAGGTCGAGACGGTCCCATGCGCGCTTCAGACGGAGGTCGCTGCGCACGATGCCCACATAATTGCTCATGCACTCGCCAACCTCTTTTACGCTCTGTGTTATGAGCACGCGCTCCTCGTTGGTCAATGTTCCCTCATCGTTCCATTCGGGCACAGCGGTGTTGAAATCGTAATTGTCGACCACTTTCAAGCTGTGCTTTGCTGCCGCATCGGCGTAGACAACGGCCTCGATGAGCGAGTTGCTGGCCAGACGGTTGCCGCCATGCAAGCCTGTGCATGAACATTCGCCGATGGCGTAGAGACGATGGATAGACGACTCGCCGTTAAGGTCAACCTTGATGCCACCGCACATGTAGTGGGCTGCAGGGCGAACGGGGATATACTCTTTTGTTATGTCGATGCCTAACGACAGACACTTGTGGTAGATGTTGGGGAAATGGTGCTTGGTCTCTTCTGGGTCTTTGTGTGTGACATCCAAGCACACATGGTCGATGCCATGAATCTTCATCTCCTTGTCAATGGCGCGGGCCACGATGTCGCGTGGAGCAAGCGACAGACGCTTGTCATATTTCTCCATGAACGACTCACCGTTGGGAAGGCGAAGGATGCCGCCATAACCGCGCATGGCCTCGGTGATGAGGTAGGCGGGATGGGTCTCGCCGGGATGATAGAGGGAGGTGGGGTGAAACTGCACAAACTCCATGTCTTTAACCTCGCCCTTGGCACGATAAACCATAGCTTCACCATCGCCCGTTGCTATGACGGGGTTTGTGGTTGTCTGGTAAACGGCTCCGCAGCCACCGGTACACATGAGTGTTACTTTGCTCAGATAGGTATCTACCTTCTCTGTTTCGGGGTTGAGCACATAGGCTCCGTAGCACTCAATGTTGGGGGTGCGACGTGTCACCTCAATGCCAAGGTGGTGTTGTGTGATAATCTCCACTGCGAAATGGTTCTCCTTAACCTCGATGTCGGGGTGGTTGCGCACGGCTTCCATCAGCCCTCGCTGTATCTCTGCACCCGTGTCATCGGCGTGGTGAAGGATGCGGAACTCAGAGTGTCCACCCTCTCGGTGGAGGTCAAACTTGCCGTCGTCCTTGCGGTCAAAGTTTACGCCCCAGTTGACAAGCTCTTTTATCTGCTCAGGAGCGTTACGCACAACCATCTCAACAGCGGCAGGGTCGCTGATGTAGTCGCCGGCAATCATCGTGTCCTCGATGTGCTTATCGAAATTGTCTACTTCAAGGTTTGTGACACTTGCCACACCGCCCTGCGCAAACTTGGTGTTGGCCTCGTCGAGAGTTGTCTTGCAGACGAGACAAATTTTTCCCTTATGCGCCCTTGCTATCTTCAGGGCGTAGCTCATGCCGGCTACTCCGGCACCGATAATTAGAAAATCGTATTTATAGACCATAATAGTGGAGAATTTCTGCAAAAGTATAAAATTTCTCGCTTTCTGCCATCTGTTTGCTTGTTTTTATTGTTTGCGAAGCAGCAAATTTAATTAACGTTAAGAGATGTTAAGCACTTGGGCGCGTAACATCTCTTTAATTATTCTTTAACGGCTATTTGAAATTTGCTAAATAAATTTGAGAACAGCATTGTAGCATCCTGTTGCTGCAACGATCAACAGAAGCGTGAAGATTGTGCCCCCGGTGGCTAAGACGATGTTCGCATAACACGATTTGATGGGCATCTCATGAGCTTTGTTGCTATTGAGAAACGTTTCGTGTGCTATGACATATAGGTAGGCTCTGTAGAGCAGCACTGCGTAAAATGTTCCAACGATGCCGCCTATCAGGATATCGCCAGGGTAGTGGACACCGAGATAAATTCGGCTGTAGGTGTGAATAACTGCCCAGATATATATGAAAGCCGTGAGGCGACGACTACGGAAGAGCAGAGTCACCAATGCTGCTAACGCAAACGAGTTGGCCGAATGGCATGACGGCATGCCGTAATGGCCGCTGTGATAGCCGTTCACGGTATGGATGAGCGCTGCGATGGGGCTGTCTGGATGACAGGGACGCGGACGACAGAAGATTGGACGCAGATAAGCCGCACAGGTGGTGTCGGCAAGCGTGATGGTTATGGCAAACATAAGCACAATAATGGCTGTCTGACGTTTAAGCCCATACTTGTGCAAGATGACAAAAAATATTGCCATGTAAACAGGAACCCACATCCATTTCTCTGAGGTGAGATACATAAAACCATCAAAAAAGGAATTGTGAAAGCCGTTTAGCCACACCATCAGGTCGGCATCTGCGCGGCTGAGAATGTTCATCATCAATATTATTCAAATCTTATATGCTGCAAAGTTACGCATATTCTGAATAATAATAGACTTTTTTGCCACAAAAGTGTTCTGTATTAACATAGAATAAACAAAAAAGTCCTCTTTTGCCAAAAGAAATCTTTTATAGGCATAAAAAAAAGATTGCAATGGAGAATTAATCTCATCATTGCAATCCTTTATGTTTTTATGATTTTTTTCTAATCATCATTATTTGATGCTCATGATCTGCAGACCATTGGGATCATCGGGCTTGATCTCCAACAGTTTTGTTGCCCACTCCTTAGCTTCCTCTTTCTTGTCGTTCTGGATATAGTGAACGGCGAGATATGTGTAAGCTGTTGCGAGCTTGCTGGTCTCAGATGCTGTCTTTTCTGTCTTGGGCGACACGATGTCGATATATTTCTTGTAGAAGGGGAGAGCGCGGCCAACCTTTACGTCGGGGTTGATCTGATAGTTCATGAGCGCACGCTTCCATACAGCGTAAGCTGCGGCATAGTCAAACTTTGTCTCGATCTGAGCATAAACCTTGTCGGCGTTCTCGAATGCCTTAACCTTAGCATCGTTAGCTGCTCCCTCAACAGAAGCCTCGTCGATGTAGATGTCTGCCAGCGCATCATACTCTTTGTATGTAACCTCTTCACCCTTTGCTGCGATGTATGCTTCCATAGCGGCTACAGCATCGGTGAAGCGCTTGGCCTTGGTATATGTGTTAGCGACATATTTCTTAACCTCCTTGTTCTCAGGATCAACCTCAGGAAGCTTGTTGTAAGCAGCAACGGCATCGTCGAAACGGCCAACGTTTGTGAGAGCGTCACCATAAAAGATGTAATCGTTGGCTGTGAACTTAACGGTGTCGGGTGTGCTGAACAGCTTCTCGCCATAAGCTACGGCTGTAGCATAATCCTTCTTCTTGTCGGCAGCGTAGAGACCGATACGGTTGAACGAGTTATACTTGGGATACTTGCCAATGCCTTTTGCTGCGAGGTTAATGGCCTTGTCATACTGCTCAAGAACGTATGCTGTTGTAGCATAGTCGAAGAGAATGTAATCGTCCATCGCTGTAACGTCCTTAACCTTGTCGAAATACTCGAGAGCTGTCTTCAGACGGTCGTTCTGTGAGAACATGTAACCTGCAGCTGCGTCAACAGGATATGAAGGATCTACCTCGCCCAGCTTCTTCAGCATTGCCACAGCTCCATCGGGATCAACCTTCTGGTAGATGCGGGCATACTTAACATACGAAGCAGGGTTCTTCGGATCGTTCATTGTTGCTGTCTCATACCACATAGCAGCATCACCAGCGTTCTCTTCAATTACAGAGATGTCACCGTGGAGAATGTAACCCGATGCGCTGTTCTTGTTAGCCTTGATAGCCATCTCAGCGTACACTTTAGCCTGCTCCAGGTTCTTGGCGTTCATGAAGGCACGACCCAGACCTGCCAATGCTTCAGCATCTTTCTTGTGTGCCTTTACGAAATCCTTAACCTGCGACTTTGTTGTTGCAACATCGCCTTTGGCATCAACCACTACTTTAGTGATGGCAGCAACGTCTGTATTAACGTCCTGTGCCATTGCGGGCATCTGCATGCTCAGCAGCAGAGCGCCTACGAAGAAATATTTCAAAGTTTTCATATTCAAGATTGTTTTTATGTTTCACATTGGGTTTACACTCACTATGCTTGTTTTCTATTTCGACGTAAAATTACAATAAAAGTTACATAACGAGCATGTCATTAGCCTTTTTGTCAGCTTTTTTTATAGTTATATTGCTTTTGTTTGATTTTGTTAAGCAACATAAGGCTGTTTCGTCTTATGTTGCGTAACAAAAATCAATATTCGTTGTTTTAACTTCTCGCTGTTTTATTTTAGCTTATCGCTCAGTTGGCTTGTGCTGTTTTAGCAGATATAGCTACAAACGTTCTTGTTTCAAGCTATTCTTATCTTGGCTTATTGTTAACGTTTACGTCACGAATGGCTATCTCACCTCTTGTGGGCAGCAATCCCGACTTAAAGATCATAAGCTGACCTCGTGGCGATTCAATGAAATGGGCAAATCCCCAAGGAAGACCACGTTTCGGGTCATTAAGAAGAGCGTATATTGTTCTCACGAACGGGTATCGTCCGTTGAGCAGCCATGCCTGGTAAGGTTTCCATGAGTTCATGGGTGTGGCTTTGTCCAGCTTGCTTACCGACATCACTGTGATGCTTTTGTTCCATGTTGTGTTGGTAGAATCGCGCTTGTCGTTGAGCCAATTGCTACCGATGATGCCAATTGCGTTGGGCGTGCGTGCCACATATTCGATGACATCTTTTGAGTTTTTCGCGGCAAAAATGTTCGGATTGTCTATCGTCTTGCCGCCAAGGATAGAGTCGACACAGAAGCTGACTGCGCTTGATTTCTTGTTGTCGAAACAAACCCAAATGTCGCCGAGCTTTGAACCTTTGTTCACATCGCTCCATTTGGTCACTTTGCCTGATAGAATGCGCTTAACATCGTTCACTGTGATGCATGAGTCAACATTCTTGTTGTTGCATATCAAGGCCATTCCGTCGTATGCGAGGGGCACGGCCTCAGGGAGCTGATCTGAGCCTTTAAGGTAGTCATACTCCTTCTGTGTGAATTTACGAGCAGTGATTGTTAACATCACCTTGTTCTTGAGGAGCATGTTCACTCCGTCAACCTCGCTCGTGTAGATTGGGGTTACTTTGGCGTTGGGACAAGACATCTCAAACACCGATTTCAGTTCGTCTACTATAGGACTAAAACTCTCGTCAGAGGCGAAACTGATCGCCCCTGACGAGTTTGTATCTGTTCTGCCGTCCTTTCGCTTCTGCTCACCGCAGGAAACGAAAAGACAGGCAGACAGTGCTAATCCTACCAAAACGTAAGATATTCGTTTCATCAAAATCGTAAACTTTTTAACTTTTTACTGTTTAAAGATTACTGAAGTCTGAATGACACAGGTACGTTGTACTTAACGCGCACTGCTGAACCATTCTGCTTACCAGGAATCCACTTCGGCATGCTCTTAACCACACGCTGTGCTTCCTTGTCGAGAGAGGGGTCAACTGAACGTGCAACCTGTACATCGGTGATGTGACCGTCGCGCTCTACCACGAAAGAAATAACTACGCGGCCCTGAACACCGTTCTCCTGTGCTACCACCGGATAGTGGATGTTCTCGTTGAGGAACTTCATGAGAGCTGAGGTACCTCCAGGGAATGAAGGCATCTGCTCAACCACGTCGAACACTTTCTCTTCCTCAACATGCTTCGGGGGCTCCGGAGCCTTGATTTCTTCCTTAGCTTTGAGCACTGCGCCACCTACCTCATCGTTACCTTGAACGTTGAAGGCACCTACGGCCTTGGTGCTCTTCTCAACCTCTTCGAGCTGGATCTGATCCTCCTCTTTTACCTCTTCGTCTTTCTTGATGACAGGAGCGGTAAACTTCACTGAAGACTTCACTTGCTCAACAACCTTTTCAGGTTCGGTCTTGATGACTTCCTTCTTCTCTACCTTAGCTTCTTTCTTCTTCTCCTGGAGTGTAGCCAACTGAACAGCCTGAGTGTTCTCAACTGTCTTGTTGGCCTGCGCCATTTTCTGAAGTTGGAGACCGAGGAAGAGGAGTACTGCAGCAAGGAATACGATAACGATGGACCAGATATTACGCTTAGTAGTACCCTTGCGCAGTTTGTATGCGCCGTATGCCTGGTTTCTGCCTTCGAACACGAGGTCAGTCCATTCATTGGATACCAAATCTAATTTTGCCATTTGTTTGTCCTTTCTTTAATTATTACTCATTGATTACTTAATGCCGCGCTTTGCAAGAAGCTCTGCATCCTGCGGATTAATCTTGTCAATGACGTATGTACCAATACTGCAGATAGTCATTTCGTCCAAAGCGTCAACCATGTTCTTGTAAGTAGCTCCATCGGTACACTTGATGATGATAGTCATCGTGGGCACCTTGCCACCTTCAAGTTCACCCTTCTTGATCTTTGACAATGCAGCGTCATAAACGCTGTCAGGATAAGCTTCCGGGTTGGCGAGCTTCTTCTGGTCAAGTCTGATCTTTGCAGCCATGATGTCGGCAACAGGAGTAGAACCGTCTTCTGTTACATGCTTGATGAGCACTTCACGAATGCCGTCCTTGCCCCATGTTGTCTCTTTCAGACAGTTTGGATCAGCGTAGTTGGGGATACCGTCTACATGGTAGATCTTGTCGTTTCCACAAACGTAGATGGTAACAGTTTGAGAAGCTTTGGCCGCATTGCGGTCCTTGTCATCGATGTTCTTATCGTTACTTGGCATAGTCAAATTCATCGTCTGGGGCTTTGCCAGTGATGTACAGAGCATGAAGAACGTGATAAGAAGCATCATCATGTCCACCATAGGCGTGAAGTCCACGCGGGTGTTCATCTTTTTCTGTCTGCTTGCTTTTTTCTTAGCCATGTCTTAATCCTCCGAATTTGATTTAAGCGATGTGATCAGGTAGTAACGGTTCTCGTTCATATCCTGAAGCTCAGACATCATCTTCTTGATGACCTTGTACGGTGTACCGGCATCAGCCTTGATGGCGAGTTTCATGTCTGAACCGTTGTTATCGCGTGCCATTTTAACCCAGTCCTGGAACTGACTCATCTTTGAGCCTGTCTTTGTGCTGTCAGTGGGGATACCCTTAGCAGCCTGGAACTCATTTAACTTGTCGCCCAGATTGAGCGCAGAACTCAAATCCTGCATGTCAACACCGATGGAAGCAGCACCCTGGGCAGTTTCAAACTGCTTGCCTGTGAGCTGTACTCCATACTGGTCAGCCATGCCCTGAACGAGCTCGCCCATCTTGCGGGGATTGTCCATTCCCACAAAGATACGGCCTTCCTTATCGCAGAGCACTGTCAAGACATTTTTCTCCGGTACCTTGATCTCAGATACCGAGCCTGGAGTAACGACCTTCACTGCCTCGTTCTTCACGAATGTTGATGTCAACATGAAGAAGGTGAGCAGGAGGACCATCACGTCCGACATAGGAGTCATGTCAATCCAGACGTCCGCTTTCTTAACTTTTACTTTACCCATAATGATAAATGTTTTAAAGGGTTAGTAAAATTAAGCTTCGTCTGCGTGGTTTGCTTCGTATGTCTGAGCAATAGTGTAACCTACTTCATCGAGGGCGTATGTCAGCTTGTCGATCTTGTTTGAATAGTAGTTGTAAGCTACTACTGCGCACCAAGATGTCAAAATACCAGAAGCGGTATTTACAAGGGCCTCAGAAATACCTTCAGACAGCTGGAGTGAGTCACCACCACCACCAGAAGCCAGAGCGGCGAATGAACGGATCATACCTACTACAGTACCGAAAAGAGCGGTCAGAGTACCGAGGGTAACGATAGTAGCGATGATAGGCATGTTCATCTGCAGAGTAGGCATCTCGAGCTGAGTAGCCTCCTCATGAGCCTGCTGGATCTTGGCTACCTTCTGTGCGCGCTTCAGGTTAGGAAGAGTCTCCATCTCCTTGTAAGCAGCGATAGAAGCGCCTACTACGTTAGCAACACAACCCTGCTGCTTGTCGCAGATCTGCTGTGCCTTTGCCATATCGCCGGCGTTGATAGCCTGCTTAACGTTGATGACAAACTTTGTCAGTGAGCTCTTACCGAAAGCGGTGCGGAGAGCGAAGAAACGCTCGATAGACAGCGCGATAACGGTGAAAAGCAGAGTGATGATCACAGGAACGACGATACCGCCTTTGTACACTGTACCGAGAAGGCTTCCGTCCTTAACTGCATTTGCAGGGTCACCACCAACGAAGTTGTCGGGGTTACCGAGCACGAACTTGAAGAAACATACTGCGAGGATGAAACATGCAAGGATGATCCAAATTGCATCTCTAACTCCCTGGAATCCCGATTTCTTCTTGGGATTCGCTTTAGCTTGTGTAGTTGCCATAATTTTTTAGAATTTTAAAAAGTTATTATTGGTTAATAATATATTTTTCTGTTGTTGGTGCATGTTAGGCGCTGTTATTGCCGGCTTTGCTTTCTTACTTTGTGCAAAGTTAGCAAATAATGCCGAATAACAATCTTTTACCCCATGCTTTAACATAATTTTTATTTCAACGGACTAAAAGCCTGTCATTTTTCTATTTTGACAGGCTTAAAGCGCGTTTAGATTCTTATTTAAGCAGGCTCAGAGCGTTCTTTATTCTGCTCATTGCCTCTTTAATGTTGTCATCGCTTGTGGCGTAGCTCATGCGGAAGCAGTCGGGATCGCCGAAGGCGTCGCCGCCTACTGTTGCAACGTGTCCTACCTCAAGCAGGTACATTGCAAAGTCGGTTGAGTTGTTGATGGTTCTCTGTCCGTCAGTCTTTCCGAAGAAACTGCTGCATTTGGGGAAGAGATAGAAGGCACCTTCAGGTTTGTTGACCTCCAGTCCCGGTATCTCTTTAGCAAGACTTACGATGAGGTCGCGACGGCGCTCAAATGCCTGGCGCATGGTCTCTACGCAGTCTTGTGGCAGAGTGTATGCTGCCTCTGCCGCTTTCTGGCTTACCGAGCACGGTCCGCTTGTGTATTGTCCCTGCAGCTTGTTGCAGCCCTTCACAATCCACTGTGGTGCAGCGATGAAGCCTATGCGCCATCCTGTCATGGCATAAGCTTTAGACACGCCGTTCACGATGATAGAGCGCTCCTTCATGCCTTCAAACTGTGCAATGCTTTCGTGCTTTCCTATGTAGTTGATGTGCTCGTAAATCTCGTCGGCGAGCACATACAGACCTTCATGTTTCTTTATAACCTCAGCCAGAGCCTCAAGCTCATCCTTTGAGTAGACGCTGCCTGTAGGGTTGCTGGGCGAGCAGAGAATGAGCATACGCGTCTTCGGTGTGATAGCTGCTTCAAGCTGCTCTGGTGTCATCTTGAAGTTCTGCTCAAATCCGGCGTTCACGATCACGGGTGTGCCGCCAGCAAGCTTCACCATCTGCGGGTAGCTTACCCAGTAGGGTGCAGGTATGATAACCTCCTCGCCGTCGTTAACAAGAGCCATCACGGTGTTACAAACGCTCTGTTTGGCACCGTTAGACACGAGCACCTCGTCGGTGGTGTAGTCTAAGTTGTTCTCTTTTTTCAGTTTTGCCACGATAGCCTTGCGCAGGTCAACATAGCCAGGCACTGGCGAATAACGGGAGAAGTTATCGTCAATGGCTTTCTTTGCTGCCTCTTTGATGGGTTCAGGTGTGTTGAAGTCGGGCTCGCCCACACTCATGTTTATAACATCCACGCCTTGAGCCTTCATCTCATTGCTTTTCTGCGACATTGCAAGCGTCTGTGATGGTGCAAGACGATTTAGACGGTCGGATAGTTGTGCCATAATTGTACTGATTAATTTAAATTCTCTGCAAAATTAAGAAAAAAGTTCATTTCTGCGAAAAAAATGTTTATTATTTTGTCATTAAATTCTTAAATTTTACATTTTCTTTGACAATTTGTTACAGATGTTTAATGGTCTTATGTTTCGCCTTTTGTTCTTTCCTTAATATTTGCCCGCTCTTCGTGTCTTTCAATCTGTTCTGTTTTAGACTGATAGGCCATTATGTGAATATCGTTATTCTAAATCTAAGGAATGGATGAATGACATAAGACAATGCTTTTACGAAGGCCTGTTTGTGCCTGTTCGTAAAAAGCATTGTCTTTTTGTCTTCTTTTATGTCTTGTTTTTTGTCAAAGAAATCAGTTTAGAATCGATATCTTTCTTCTTTACAATCTTGAAGGCCGTGTGTGCCTATACATAATAGGTGTGTTTTTCTTTGCCGAGCCTGTAGTCTTGTTTATTTCAGGTGGAGAGTATGACCCATTCGGTCGCGTTTTGTCTTGAGATAACGTTCGTTATATTTGTTTGGCGTAATCTCAATGGGCACGTTCTCCACAATCTCCAGGCCGTAAGCCTCCAGGCCCACGCGCTTCACGGGGTTGTTGGTGAGCAGGCGCATCTTGTGGACGCCGAGCTTGCGCAGCATTTGTGCGCCGCAGCCATAGTCGCGCTCGTCGGGTTGGAATCCGAGATGCACGTTGGCATCTACCGTGTCGTAGCCCTCTTCCTGAAGCTTGTATGCTGCAATCTTGTTCATCAGGCCTATGCCGCGACCTTCTTGCTGCATGTATATGAGCACGCCCTTGCCTTCCTTCTCGATCATCTGCATGGCTTTGTGTAGCTGTTCGCCACAGTCGCAACGCATGCTTCCGAGAATGTCTCCCGTAGCGCATGACGAGTGGACGCGTACCAGCACCTCCTCGTCAGGCGTCCATTCGCCTTTCACGAGCGCCATGTGCTCCATGCCGTTGCTCTGCTGGCGGAACGGTATAAGCTTGAAATGTCCATATTCTGTAGGCATGTCCACCTCTTCGCCCACCTCGATGATCGACTCGTTCTTCAGCCTGTAAGCAATGAGGTCTTTGATCGTTATGATGCGCATGTTCCATTCCTTGGCCATCTTTTGCAGCTCAGGCATGCGTGCCATTGTTCCGTCCTCGTTCATGATCTCCATGAGCGCTCCTGCGGGGTAGAGGCCGGCCAGACGGCAGAGGTCTACGGCTGCTTCTGTGTGTCCGCAGCGACGCAGCACGCCGTTGTCTTGAGCGTAGAGCGGGTTGATGTGTCCTGGTCTTCCGAAGGTCTGCGGTGTCGACTTTGGGTCGGCCAGAGCCTGTATTGTTGCAGCTCGGTCATGAGCAGACACGCCTGTAGTGCATCCTTCGAGCTTGTCAACGGTCACGGTGAATGGTGTTCCGAGCATTGAAGTGTTGTCGCTGACCTGGTGCGGCAGGTCCAGTTCTTCGCAGCGTGAGAGCGTGATAGGTGCGCAGAGCACGCCTCTTGCGTTCTTCAGCATGAAGTTCACCTTCTCGGGTGTGATCTTCTCGGCTGCAATGATGAGGTCGCCCTCGTTCTCACGGTCTTCGTCGTCAACAACGATTACGAAGTGTCCATCCTTAAAATCTTTTATTGCATCTTCGATGCTACTGAGCTTGAAATCTCCCATATTGTTGTTTTTTTATATTTTTATTTTAGCTAAAGGTGTTGTGGCGTTACAGCTTCAATGTAAGCTTTTCCACCTTATTATATTATAGCTGTATGAATTTCTACTTTTTTTCTTTTTTTCCAAAAAATTTCTTTTCCAAAAAATCTTCTTTTCCTCAAAAACTTCTTCTTCAGCTTTCGTAACGGCTTATTGCTGTTGCGTAGCGTTTATTCTTGCAATGATCTCGTCGTTGGTGTTTTTAATCACGCCGAGGTCGCGAGACAGGCGCAGGCGGAAACGCCACATGCGGAAGTAGAGGAACAGTCCGAAGGGCACGATGGCTGCCGCCGCGATGTTCATCCATTTGTGGTCGAACGGTCTGGTGTGAGCCTTCACCGAGAGCACGGGGTAACAGTTGAGAAGAGCAATGAGCTTGCGGTCTTTCGTGTTGGCAAGGTCTTCAATTATCTCCTCCAGGCTGTCGTTTATCCGTTCGATCTTGTGGTCTGGCCTGTACTTGAAGAACACCTTGACCCAGTTTGGTGCCCGTTTCAGACGGTGGTGAGCCTCATAGGTTGTGATGTCCTCCGTCATCAGTTTCAGCTGCTCCACGTCGTGCGCATATTTTGGCTCGTCAATGATAACCTCCTTGCCCAGGACGCTGCGTTTTATGCGCAGTCCGAGCAGACGCATGAAGAAGTTACGCCACACGTCAACGTTGAACACCATCGAGTCGTTGATGGCCTTATAGGTGAAGAAGGCAGCCATAGGCACGAGAACGGCAGGTGCCAGACCCTTTCCAAAGGCTATTGTCCACATTGCTCCTCGCGCCATTCGGTATCCTGTGTTGTCGAGGATATAGTAGAGAATGAACACGAGCACCGATATGAGTACAGGCAGGCCCAGTCCGCCCTTTCTGATGATGGCTCCCAGAGGTGCTCCGATGAAGAAGAACACGATGCAGATGAATGCCAGCAGAAATTTGTCTATTGCGTAGATCTTGTGCAGGCGGATCAGACGGTCGCCGCTGTCGGTGAGATAACTCTTGAAGTCGAGGTCTGACGTGCGTTGCTGCACCGCCGAGCTTGCCATGTTGAGCATGCGTTGTCTGTCGCTTATGGTCATGTGTGCCATGAGCGTGTCAACGTTATATTTGTCCGACGCCGCCCGCTCAACAGCCTTCAGCGAGTCGCGTTTCGATGCGTGAGGCAACCTTAAGCTGTAGGTCATGATGTCTTGGTAGAATGCTCGTCCTATGCTGTCATAATCGCTTCTTATCGAGTCGAGGTCGTGCCTTATCTGTGCCAGACTCTTTGTGCGCGCGTCGTTAGACACCGATGAGGCATCGGCGGCACTGAAATCGCCGTCAAAGTCGAGCACAATCTTTTTCGACACGAACGTCTCGCGGCGGTAGGGCACAGCCGCGCTGCCTGCCAGCTCCTGCGATTTCATGTTCTCAAACCATTCGCCGCTCCACAGGCTCATGACGAGGTGCTTTTTCTCTGCCGTCGACTGAAGCATGCCCGAGTCGGCCAAAATTATTGCCTGGTCCTCGTAGCTTCCCGTCATGCGGTAAATCATGATGCCGTAAAGCTTGCCTGTGTTAAGGTCTTTTTTCTGCACATAGAGGTTGCAGTTGGGTATGCCGTCGTAGAAAATGCCTTCCGGGATCTCCAGTTCCGGGCTCTTCTGCTTCATGGCGAGCAGCAGCTGCATGAGGTTGCGGTTGGCAGCCGGTCCGATGGTGTTTTGGAAATAGAACGACAGAAGGCATATAGAGACAGAGATCACGATCAGCGAGCGCGATGCTTGCAGCAATGAAATGCCTGCTGCCTTGATGGCTGTCAGCTCACTGCTCTCTCCGAGGTTACCGAACGTTATGAGTGATGATAGCAAGATGGCCAACGGCAATGCCTGGGGCACGAGCTGTAAGCCCATGTACCAGAAAAATTGCACCATGACATCCATGGTCAGTCCTTTTCCAATAAGGTCATCAATGTATCGCCACAGAAACTGCATCATCAGCACAAACTGGCAGATGAAGAATGTTCCTATGAAAAGCAATCCGAATTGCTTGGCTATGAAGAGGTCTAATTTTTTTATCCGAAACATGTAGAGTTCTTTACTTGTCTGTCCGCACAATGCGGTTTACCAGCATGCAAAATTAGTATAAAAAAATCACAATATGGTCATTTTTGTATTTTTTATATAATAAAATAAGGTGTAGGAGGGTGTGAGCCCGCAATTTGTCAAAAGGTCAGTTTGAAATTGTGTGCTTCAAAACAGTGTGCCGTCATCTTGGCGCATGTTCGTGTTTACAGTCCGCTTGAGCGTCGCAGCTGTCTGAAGTTGTGTCCCCAGGTGTCGAGGAGCCACTGCTTGTCGTTGGGATCGGTGAAGTCGGTGATGCGTAAGATGTACTCTCCCGTGAGCTGGCTCTTCTCCATTTTTATCTCCACAAAGGTCTCCATGTCCTGTTCGTCGTTCCATGAAAACCTTATGCAGTGGTTTTTCTTCTTTTCAATGATCGTGGCTTTTCTCATTTCATGGTGGTCGTAGGGGCTTCCCCAGGTAAATGTCAGCGTGTCGCCCTCCAGTGTTACGGTGTCGGCGAGCCATCGCGCCATGCCCTCAGGTGTGCTCACCATGTTCCACACGATAGAGGTGGATGTCGAGTTGAGCTCTCTTTCGATGTTTATTTGTAGCATTTCCATTTCTGCAAATATAGAGGTTAATGTGTCAAAATAGCCGAGAATAATGACTTGTTTGGTGTTTACATGTGCAAAAATACGTTTTTTTTTACATTTTCTGAAATTTTTTCCCGAAAAGTTTTGGTGTTTAACAATTTTGTATTACCTTTGCACCCGCAAAACAACGATGGCGGGATAGCTCAGCTGGTTAGAGCGCATGATTCATAATCATGAGGTCCCCAGTTCAATCCTGGGTCCCGCTACAATGTTAGATGACGAGTTACAGCAATGTAGCTCGTTATTTTTTTGTCCATACGTCACGTTGTTGACGCATCGATAACAGGTCATGAATCTCTTTCTTTTACTAAATTGCTTTACTGTAAATTTATTCTTTTACTGAACTTTTGCAAAGCACATAACAAACAAATTTTCAGGCGCTTATCATCACAAACCAACATTGCCGTTCACTACTTTGTCGCCGCCTTCGGCGCCGCTTGCTTGCTATATTTTCCCTGTTTTAAATGCTAAAGTTCAGAAAAATGACATTAATCAATTTATTTTGCTCAAACAAAAGGTGTTATGTCGTTGGATTTTCGTAACTTTGCATCCTGATAATTGATTTTAAAAGTAAATATGGCTGGAACAAAGAAAATCAAGACCGCTCTTGTGTCGGTCTTCCATAAAGATGGTCTCGATGAGCTGCTTGCAAAGCTCAACGCAGAAGGTGTGAAATTTCTCTCTACTGGTGGCACACAGAAGTTTATCGAATCGCTCGGCTACGATTGTCAAGCCGTTGAGAGCGTGACCACTTATCCCTCAATTCTTGGTGGTCGTGTGAAGACTCTGCACCCGAAAATTTTCGGTGGCATCCTCGCCCGTCGCGGCAACGCTGGCGACATTGACCAGATGAAGGAGTATGACATTCCTGAAATAGACCTCGTTATCGTTGACCTCTATCCTTTCGAGCAGACCGTTGCCAGCGGCGCTTCTGAGGCCGATATTATCGAGAAGATCGATATAGGTGGCATCTCGCTCATCCGCGCAGGAGCCAAAAACTTCAACGATGTGGTTATCGTTCCGAGCAAGGCCGAGTATGGCGTGCTGCTCGACATCCTCAACAAGAAGGGTGCTGTTACCGACCTCGCTGACCGCAAGATGTTTGCTGAGCGTGCCTTCGGTGTGAGCAGTCATTACGACACCGCCATCCACAACTGGTTTGCCGGTAAATAAAACAAGTTGTTGAGACGAAAACAAGCTCTTGGGTCAAGAGCTTGTTTGCTCACTAACTTGTCACTAACAACAATTAAAAGAAAACTATGGGATTTTTTTCATTCGTACAAGAGATAGCAATGGACCTTGGCACCGCCAACACCATCATCATCAGCGATGACAAGATAGTGGTGGACGAGCCGTCGGTTGTTGCTCTCGACCGCCGCACCGACAAGATGATTGCCGTTGGTGCAAAGGCGAAGATGATGTATGAGAAGACGCACGACAACATACGCACCATCCGTCCTCTGCGCGATGGCGTTATTGCCGACTTCACTGCTTGTGAGCAGATGATGCGCGGTCTCATCAAGATGGTTCACACAGGCAGCCGCCTGTTCTCTCCCTCGCTCCGCATGGTTATCGGCGTGCCTTCAGGCAGTACCGAGGTGGAGCTGCGTGCCGTGCGCGACAGCGCCGAACATGCCGATGGCCGCGACGTTTATCTTATCTTTGAGCCGATGGCCGCAGCCATAGGCATAGGTATCGATGTTGAGGCTCCCGAGGGCAACATGATTGTCGATATAGGTGGCGGCAGCACCGAGATTGCCGTGATCTCGCTTGGCGGTATCGTGTCAAACAACTCTATCCGCACCGCTGGCGACGACCTCACAGCCGACATTCAGGAGTATATGAGCCGTCAGCATAACGTGAAGGTCAGCGAGCGTATGGCCGAACGCATCAAGATACATGTGGGCTCAGCCCTCACCGACCTTGGCGAGCAGGCTCCCGAAGACTTCGTTGTTCATGGCCCTAACCGCATCACAGCCCTGCCTATGGAGGTGCCTGTGTGCTATCAGGAGATCGCCCACTGTCTTGACAAGACCGTTGCCAAGATTGAGAACGCTGTGCTCTCTGCCCTTGAGAACACACCGCCAGAGCTTTATGCCGACATCGTGAAGAACGGCATCTACCTCAGCGGCGGCGGCGCTCTGCTCCGCGGTCTTGACAAGCGTCTCACCGACAAAATTAACATTCCGTTCCATATCGCAGAAGATCCGTTGCACAGCGTGGCTAAGGGCGCTGGCATCGCTCTGAAGAACATCGACCGCTTCTCGTTCCTCATGCGATAATTAAAGGTAAAAAGGTAAAAAGGTAAAAAGGTAAAAAAAATAATTGAAAGGAAATCTTTTTGACAATAAACGCTCTCATCAGGGCGTTGGGCTGTCTTCTTGATGACAAGCTTTGAACTGTCTTTGATTCCTTAGGCTTTCATCTGATGGCTCTTTGGCTTTCATCTGATGGTTCCTTAGGTTATCATATCTGATGGTCGGGCTTCTCTTTTGATGGCCTGGAGCTATCCTTATTATATATAAGAGGTGTAGGCTATTGTCAACAGATTTTTTACCTTTTTACCTTTTTCTTTTTAATAAACACTATGCGTAATCTTCTCGATTTTCTTGCACGTCACAACCACTGGATTCTTTTCCTGTTTCTTGAGGTTGTCAGCTTTGTGCTGTTGTTCCAATATAACAGCTATCAGGGAAGCGTGTGGTTCTCGTCGGCCAATGCGGTGACGGGAAAGGTTTATGCTGCCAAGGCATCTGTGGACCAATATTTCTCGCTCGTCGAGGTCAACCGCCAACTGACGGCGCGTAACCTGTATCTTGAGCGAGAGGTGTCGAAGATGGCAGAGGCTCAAGCCACGCTGGCTCACGACACAACCTATCTTGAGCGCTTGCAAAGAAGCATGCTCGCAAGATATAAGTCGATACCGGCGCGCGTGGTGAGCAACTCCCTCGACAAGCTCGACAACTTCATAACCATCGACAAAGGCTCTGCCGACGGTGTGAAGAAAGACATGGGTGTGGCTTGCGGCTTGGGCGTGGTGGGCATTGTCTACCTCACATCCGACCATTACTCGGTGGTCATACCCGTGCTCAGCAGTAAGTCAAACATCAGCTGCGCCATCCGTGGCCGCGGCTATTTTGGCTATCTCCACTGGTATGGCAACCGTCCCGACGAGGCTTATCTTGATGATGTGCCGCGTCATGCACGTTTCCGCATTGGCGATATCATCGTGACGAGTGGCTACTCGTCGGTATTCCCCCCTGGCATGCTCGTGGGTAAGGTTATGCGTGTGTACAACTCAGAAAACGGCATGTCTTACCGTTTGCGCGTTAAGCTCACCACCAATTTCGCCAACCTCCGCGACGTGTGTGTCATCAACGATGACGCCATGGTTGAGCGTATGAAGCTGCTTGAGGCAGCCCAAGACTCGCTTAAGCCCAAAGGCAACTGATTATAATGTTCTGACGAACAAAGAGATATTTTAAAGATAATGAGCTTAGACTGGATTAAAAATCTTGTGTTTTTTGCAGTGCTGCTGTTGGCGCAGGCGTTGGTGCTCAATTATGTGCACCTGTTCAACTGTGCCACGCCCTTGCTGTATGTCTATTTCGTGTTGCCCACACGCCGCAACCAGCCGCGCTGGATAACGCTTGTGTCATGCTTCCTCATGGGCTTGTGTGTCGACTCGTTCTCCAACACGCCCGGCGTGGCAGCAGCATCAATGACCCTTGTCGGCTTGTTGCAGCCTTACCTGTTGAGCCTGTTCATACAGCAAGACAGTCCTGACGACCTGCGTCCTTCTATGAAGGTGTTAGGTCCAATGAAATATGCGTTTTACACCGTCATCATTGTCATGATCTACTGCCTCTTGTTCTTCACCCTTGAGGCTTTCAATTTCTTCAACTGGCTGCAATGGCTTGCAAGCATTGGTGGCAGCACACTGCTCACCATCGTGCTCATTCTTGTCATCGACAATTTTAGAAAGAAATAGGAAGATGTAGGAAGACACAGCTGTAAATGGTCTGAAGGTCAGCTGTAAACAGCTGTAGGTCAGCAATAAACAGCTGTCGGTCAGCAATGAACCGCAAGAAACAGAATAATTTGAAACAACAGGAAACGTTTTTTTATCGTAACAACGAAAATAAATGAAGGACTATAATCTTGAGAACCGAAGGTTTGTCATCGGCGGTGTTGCTACAATCATCGTCGTGGTGTACATTCTGCGCCTGTTCACGCTTCAGCTCATGAGCGACGACTACAAGAAAAATGCCGACAGCAACGCGTTTCTCAAGAAGGTAGAGTTTCCGTCACGCGGTGCCATCACCGACCGTCACGGCAAGCTTCTCGTCTACAATCAGCCCGCTTACGACATCATGGTCGTCATGAACGAGGAGAGTGGACGACTTGACACTACCGAGTTTTGCCAGACGCTGGGCATAACAAAAGAGTTTTTTATAAAGCGTATGAACGACATCAAGGATCGTTCAAAGAACCCCGGCTACTCGCGCTTCACGCAGCAGCTGTTCATGAGCCAGCTCAGCAGTCAGGAGTTTTCCATGTTCCAGGAAAAAATATTCCGTTTTCCAGGCTTTTATGTTCAACGACGCAGCATCCGCCAATACCAGTATCCTTATGCCGCCCATGTGTTGGGCGATGTGGGAGAGGTGTCGATGAGCGACATCGAGGACGACGACTATTATCAGCCAGGCGACTACATTGGCAAGCTCGGCATAGAGAAATATTATGAGAAAGAGCTTCGCGGCGAGAAAGGTGTGCAGATCTTGCTGCGCGATGCGCGCGGCCGCATACAGGGCAATTACCAAAATGGCAAGTATGACCGTAAGCCGGTGGCAGGCAAGGACCTGACGCTCAGCATCGACCTCAACCTCCAGGCCCTTGGTGAGCGTCTGCTCGAAGGCAAGATAGGCAGCATCGTGGCCATAGAACCAAAGACGGGCGAGGTGCTCGCCATGGTGTCGTCGCCCACCTATGACCCACGCATCATGGTGGGCAGGGCGCGAGGAAAGAACCACCGCCTGCTGCAACAAGACCTGTGGAAGCCGCTCCTCAACCGCAGCATAATGGGTCTCTATCCGCCGGGCTCAACCTTCAAGACATCACAGGCCCTCACCTATTTGACTGAGGGCGTGATAACGCCATCAACCGCTTTCCCCTGTCACAGAGGCTTTTATCATCGCGGTCTGCATGTGGGATGCCACTCCCACTCATCACCAATAGCCCTTGTCGATGCCATCAGTACCTCTTGCAACGGCTACTTCTGCTGGGGCCTCTATTACATGATGGGAAACCGCCGCAAGTATCACTCGGTTCAAGATGCCATGACCACTTGGCGCGACTATATGGTGAGCATGGGCTTCGGCTACAAGCTCGGCATTGACCTGCCTGGCGAGAAGCGAGGAATGATTCCCAATGCCGAATATTATGACCGCAACTATCGCGGATCGTGGAACGGACTGACAATAATCAGTATCTCTATCGGTCAGGGCGAGGTAACGCTTACGCCGCTTCAGATAGCCAACCTCGGCGCCACCATTGCCAACCGTGGCTATTATTATGCACCCCATGTTGTGCGCAAGGTGTCGGGTGAGCCCCTTGACACAGCCTACACACGCCGACATGTGACCAAGGCATCGCGACGCGCTTACGATTATGTGGTGGCAGGCATGCGCTCGTCAGCTCTCAAAGGAACGTGTAAGCATCTGGCCCACTACGACTTTGAAGCATGCGGCAAGACAGGTACCGCTCAGAACCGTGGCCACGACCACTCCGTGTTTATGGGTTTCGCTCCGATGAATGACCCTAAGATAGCCATCTGTGTGTATGTGGAGAATGGTGGATGGGGTGCCGACTATGGTGTGCCCATCGGTGGACTGATGATGGAGCAGTATCTGCATGGCAAGCTGTCGCCTGCCAGCGAGGCCCAAGCTGCCGAGATGCAGAAGCGCCGCATCGGTTATGGTCAGCGCTATGCCAACCAGCCCGCCAAGGGAAAGAAGGGAAGCAAGGCTGCCGCTAAAGCCGCTGCCGCTAAAGCCGCTGCCGCCAAGAAAGCCGCTGCTCTGGCTGCCGCCAAGCAAAAGGCTGAGCTTAAAGCCAAGCAGCAAGCCGACCTTAAGGCCAAGCAGAAAGGCAAGAAGGGCGCAAAAGACAAGAACAATGAAGCTCAACGAGGCAAGGGCATTGTGCCAATAACCATTGAGAACCATCAGGGCCGACGCTGATTAAGGTTCGCGCCGCTGACGATAACTCGCGCCGCTGCCGACTGCTCATGATGTCGCCAACAGTTCGTGATGCTGCTGCACAACGCTTCACAATGTTGAGCAATCATAAACAAGCGATTTTTTTATTTTAAGAAAAGAACAAGAAGCAATGATACAAACAACTGAAAGAAACCAAGGAGTGCTCCGTTCCATCGACTGGGTGACGATTGTCATCTACATGGCATTGCTTGTCTTTGGATGGTTAAGCGTGTGCGGAGCGAGCTATTCGTTCGGCGACAACGACATCTTCAGTATGGGAACACGCTCCGGCATGCAGATCGTGTGGATAGGTACGTCGCTGTGTCTGGGCTTTGTCATAATGATGCTCGACACCAAGTTTCTCGACACCTTCTCTTATTTCATATTTGGCATCTTGCTGCTCTTGCTCTTTGCCACCATCTTCAATCCGCATGACATCAAAGGCTCCCACTCGTGGCTGGTCATCGGACCGCTGCGTCTGCAGCCCGCCGAGTTTGGAAAGTTTGCCACGGCTCTGGCTCTGGCAAAGCTCATGAGCACCTATGGCTTCAACATACACAACTGGAAACATTTTGCTGCTGCCTGCGGCATAATCTTGCTGCCCATGCTCTGCATTGTGGGCCAGCGAGAGACGGGTTCGGCCCTTGTCTATCTGGCGTTCTCGTTAATGCTCTATCGTGAGGGCATGCCTGGCAGTGTGCTCTTCACGGGTGTGGCCATGGTTGTCTATTTTGTTGTCGGTGTGAAATATGAACAGATTTTTATGTGTGACACGCCCACATCGGTAGGCGAGTTCTCCGTGCTGCTCCTTGTTCAGGTGTTCACGGCGGGCATGGTTTATGTCTATTGTCAAAACCGAAAGCAGACAATCATCATACTCTCTTACTCGCTCGGAATAACCCTCTTGGCGTTCCTCTTCTCGGTCTATGTCATACCCTTCAACGTGGCCATCGTGCAGCTTGTGGTGTGTGTGCTGCTCGCCCTCTATCTGCTCATACAAGCCCTTGGCACCCGCCTGAAGAGCTATTTCTTCATCATGGCGTTCACCGTAGGCTCGTTGGTGTTCTTCTATTCTGCCGACTATGTGCTCAACAACGTTATGGAGCCTCACCAGCGTGTGCGCATAAACGTGTTGCTTGGCCTTGACGAGGACCTTGCAGGAGCGGGCTATAATGTTCATCAGAGCGAGATTGCCATCGGTTCAGGTGGTCTTAAAGGCAAAGGTTTTCTTAACGGCACGCAGACCAAACTGAAGTTTGTGCCTGAGCAAGACACCGACTTCATTTTCTGTACTGTTGGTGAGGAGGAGGGTTTCCTGGGTTCTGCCAGCGTGCTCCTTTTGTTTCTTGCCCTCATCCTTAGGCTCATACATCTTGCTGAGCGACAACCGTTTGCCTTCGGTCGCATTTACGGCTATTGTGTGCTTAGCGTGTTCCTCTTCCATGTGTTCATCAACGTGGGCATGGTGCTTGGTCTCACGCCTGTAATCGGCATCCCGCTGCCGTTCTTCAGTTATGGCGGCTCGTCGTTGTGGGGATTCACCATCCTGTTGTTCATCTTCCTGAGGATCGATGCAGGCCGCAATTTAGCGCAGAAATAATGACACCAAACAGCTGTCACTATTCTAAGAGCAAAACAACTTCTTTCAGCCTTCTGTTATTACCCACTCCTAATGGTATGGGGAGGAGTCGTATTCACGCTGCATTAATATTGTATAAAACACCCGGTTATCCCAAACTAGGGTATTCTTTTAAAAAGTAAGCCCCCTCTAATCAAACATACTCGGTTCAGGAGGTCTTTCCTTAGCCTCCTGAACCATTTTCGTCCAGTCTTTTTCGGGTTCTTCAAGGAAAGTGTAGCAGTTTACGTAATACATGAACATTATTCTTATCATTGTAGCCAATCCTGAGAAACTCCATGTGCGTTTGATGCGCTTTTGTATGACCATGAGAAGGAAATTTGCTGTCAGGGTGACCCAAATTTGTGTTTTGATGGCATTTGAACGCTCTCCATAGAAATACCTTAGGGGAAAGTTCTGTCTATATATCTACAGTTATCAGCGGGTTAACACATCTTGTAAATCATCTATGACCTTATGCTATAGCGTATCCTTCAACGAGTATGGGAACATGGTTAGGGTCTTTCTATTTAATCGTCTGATCAAACTTACCGTTACAATCTCTAACAACTATTTTTCGACGATATAACTTCTTCATGCGGATTTCATCCCATAAATGATTTTTAGCATCTTTCCATTTGATCCTCAAATCCGCAACCGCCCTCATAAGATGACACAGAGGTCAAAAAGGTAGCGAC
>OCRP01000375.1_pt1 | contig 45773 bp, 28 predicted proteins | sample 1538871 | NCBI WGS metagenome assembly OCRP01 (sample SAMN04571731, study PRJEB22368) | human gut metagenome | biome: human gut; material: stool | host: Homo sapiens | place: Luxembourg | collected 2012-09-20 | reverse complement strand
TCTAAATGACAAGACATAGACAAAGAGACATAAATAAACTTTCAACAACGGAGAGAAAACAAGGTCATCTCTTGAAAAAAAATACCAAATGGAAATAGGAGAAAGAAAAATATTTGTCTTCATCCTTGCCTCTTTACTTTTGTATTCTTGTAACAATGGCAAAAGAAATAGCGCACCTGTGTCGCATCCTGCCAACGGCTACTGCATCCATCGCATAAAGACTGCCGATTGGGACGGAGGCAATAATTATATTTTTACAAAAGGCAAGGATACAATAAACATGACACTGGGTGTTGTGACACGCCACGACAAAAGTATAGGCCTGATAATACGCGAGGGCATTAATTTTCAGAAATACACAAAGACCACCGTGCCTTTTGCCGAGCAAATGAAATTGCTCGGGATGTTCATAAAAGAGCATTGCAAGGGAGAAAAAGTAAAGCAGATTGGCGTCGTTGACATTAGCTTTGTTTTGGACGCAGATGTAAATGCTGAAATAACCACCGAAGACCTTAACACAAGAGGACGGAAGACCAATGCCATAGTTTACAACAGCAGGATGCGGCAAGCCCTGGATTCTGTGTTCTCGCCATACAATATGTATGTAAAAAAGGTGACGGTGGGGAAAGTGTGCGATGTGGACAAATCGATAGTGAAAGAAATAAACACTTATACCTCAAATTATGCTTCATTGCCCAAGACATTGCTGCAAGGGCCTGTCTGCTTTTCAATTGCTGAGAGCAAGAGGGGCAACTGAGGCATTGCTTCGCAACACATTTTTTCTTTATGAAAGATATCAGATGAATATTTGTACGAATCATTTAAAAAAAGTATATTTGTAAATCAAAACAACTGATTATGAAATATCCTATTGGCATACAAGATTTTAAGACTATACGCAAGGACGGTTTTGTATATGTGGACAAGACAGTGCTGCTGTATAAACTGGTATATGAAGGCAAAACATACTTTCTGAGTCGTCCAAGACGATTCGGAAAGAGCCTCCTTGTGTCAACGCTTAAATATTATTTCAGTGGAGAGAAAGATCTCTTCTCTGGACTTGCCATTGATTCGTTGGAAACCAAATGGGAGCAATATCCTATATTTCATATCGACTTTAACGGAAGCGACTTCACAGTTCCTCATACCCTACAACGACTTATCAAGGGACGCGTTGAAGACTGGGAGCACGAATACGGCTTCCAAGGAAACCCCGACTATTCACCAGGTGAACGCTTTGTCCGACTACTTGCCCATGTACATAAGCAGACGGGCAAGCGTTGTGTGGTGCTTGTTGACGAATACGATAAGCCATTGCTTGACGTGCTCGACACAGAACGTAAAGTAAAACTTGACGATGAGGAACTGTTGATGGAAGATTATAACCGTGAGACGCTCAAAGGTTTCTACTCTGTATTTAAGGCTGCCGACCAAGACTTGCGATTTGTGCTGCTTACGGGTGTTACCAAGTTCTCGCAAGTGAGCGTCTTCAGCGGATTCAATCAGCCCGAGGATATCAGTATGAACGCAAAGTATGATGCGATATGTGGCATAACGAAGGAAGAATTGGAGACGGTGTTCCACGGCGAGATTGACGCAATGGCAGAGGAAATGGGCGTGACTTACGAAGAAGTGCGCGATATGCTGCAACGTCATTATGACGGCTATCACTTCAGTAATAAAATGATCGATATCTTCAATCCGTTTAGTGTGCTCAATGCATTAAACAGCCGTAGCATTCAGGATTATTGGTTCCGCACCGGCACACCTACTTATCTCGTACGTCTGCTCAATCACACCAACGAGAATCTTAACGACCTGACAGGCAATTATTATGACACGTCAGAGTTTGTTGACTATAGAGCAGATGTGGAGCGCCCGTTGCCAATGATTTATCAGAGCGGATATCTGACGATAAAGGATTACGACCCGTATTCTAATTCATACTTGCTTGACCTTCCGAACAACGAGGTAAAGAAAGGTTTCTTGACGCTTCTCGCCTCCAACTATCTCGGAACAAAAGAGTCGGCAACAACACTTGCCATTCAGCTTTATCGTGCCTTACAGCATGACGACCTCGACACATGGCGCAAGAGCCTCACAGCTTTCTTTGCAAGCATACCTTACACTATGCGTCGCAAGGATATGGAAACGGAGAAGGAACGCTATTTCCACTATACGTTCTACTTGATTTTCCGCATCCTTAGTACCTATATTGTGCTTACCGAAAAGCAGCAGAGCGAGGGAAGAGCAGACTGCATTATCGAAACAAAAACCTGCGTCTGTATCTTCGAATTCAAGCTTGACGGTACAGCTGATGAGGCATTGCAGCAAATCGAAGACAAGGGCTACGCACGTCCGTACGAGGCAGACAGTCGCCAAATACGCAAAATAGGCGTCAGCTTCTCGTCGAAGACTGGCACTATAGAAGAATGGAAAGAGGCTTGATGTTATACAAGTCTTTATTTAAAATATCTAAATGACAAGACATAGACAAAGAGACATAAATAAACTTTCAACAACGGAGAGAAAACAAGGTCTTGAAAGCTACAACTATAAAACATTTGCCATTAGCGACTAAAAAAATAAAGAAATGGAAAACAAGGACATAATCAGGCTTGTGGACTGCGCCAAATACAGAAAGGCGGAGAAAGTTCTTGCGGCGCTGCTGCAAGAGAAGCCGACTGACTTTTTCTATCTGTCAGTGATGGGAGAGGTCTTGTTCTGCAAAGGGAAATACGAAGAGGCACTGTCATGTCTGGAGAAATCAGGAAAATGGAATCCGGACTTTCCACTCACCATATATTATAAAGGAAGGACGCTCCTATGCCTCGACCGCTTCGCCGAGGCTCAGGAGTGCTTTGACCGCTTCATTGGGCTTGACGTCAAAAATGCGGTTGACCCAAGCCATGGCGTCACAAGACGCACACTGGAGTCGTTGCAAAACGACGCACTGTTTGTAAAATCATGCTGCTGTAGGTGCCAATACTGCATTGAAGAGGCCGAGACTTGGGCAAGACGGCATCTTGAGGGAAGACGCAAAGGGCTGAAAAGTGAATATTCAAAAAAATATGTCAAGAATTTCCTGCGCGAACTCAAATACACACGGCGTAACCCAGAGGACAGGTACAAGGATTTCAATGAAGGAGTGGCGACAATAGCACAGGGGCACCGAATTTCCAAGCACATAGACAAGCTGAGAGAACAAGGCGATATTGAAAAACTGATAAAATATCTCAAGCAAAAGACACGCGAATTTCCAAATGATTATTATCTTTGGACAATAATGTCGGAGTACTGCTATGACAACGGCATGAAGGAACTATGCATGGACAGCGCGGAAAGGGCACATTCCATCAATTACGAGGAAGACGACATGCTTGTGGTCTACGACTACGGCAGTGCCTTGTATCTCAACGGAAGCTATGACGAGGCCATTGCAGAGTTCGACAAAATTCTCACCAAGGACATCAACTTCATAGCCTACGGCGAACACGGGGAAGGCATGAGGTGGGCAAAAAAGCTATTGGCAGATGCAAGGGAACTTAGAGCCGATTGCATCAAGCATAGAGATGGTTTGAAACTGTAACTTTCATTTATCAGAAATTTTGTGTTCTCGGCTTTTCAATTGCTGAACGCAATAAAGATAACTGAGGTATTGTAAGGCGGCAAATACAATCATTACAAAATTTGACAATGAGCGACAAAAATGTAGCAAAAATACTTGCAGCATGGAACCCTTTGGACGTTCCAAGCTACATTGCGGAAGACGAATTCTCTTCATACGTCCCCATACTGAAAGGTATGGATGAAGCAGAAATATATGAATGGCTGCAAAGTTTCATAAAAGAGAATTTAAGCGTAAAGCAAATAAGCCCACAAAATGAGACGATACTTAGAAAGGCTGCTGCCTGCTTGTTCGCAGCCATACAACACAAGTAATTATAAATACATTTTGAGCCAATGAGAACAATCCTTATTATCGTTATGAGCCTGCTGTGCCTGGGGGCACATGCCGGCGACAATTCCAAAAAGAAACCGTCCAAAAACCTTACTTGCTGTAAGGTGTACCTAAAGGACGGCACTGTGCATGAGGGCTACCTGGACATCTGGTTCGACAACTCGATAGACATTGTACGGATAAACGACTACAACGCGAAGCTGTTCTCCAAGTCGAAGAAATGGAACGAGAGCCTGGTGGACAGCGTGGTCACATGGCCAGAAGCATATCCGCAGTTCACATTGCGGTGGGTGCCGATAAAGGCTAAAATGTTCTACATAGGGCAGCCGCATGAGGTGCTCACGCCGTACCGCATATTCATGCTCCAGATATTCGAGGGCCGTAACGTGTCGGCATACATCGTAAACAACCGCGTGTTCGGCAAGAGAGTGGTGTACTATGCCCCTGGCATGACGGAGGGCCATGCCATCTTCAAGTTCGACGGCACGCTTACCGAGAAACGGCGCAAGACTCTGAAGGAGGAATTCAAGGACTACCCCTTAATGACAGATTTCATAGACCGTATGCAGAAGGACGACCTAAAGAAAAACCTCATGGCCTTCTTCATACGTCTGGATGAGGCCATGGGCGAGGGCAAGGCAATAAATAACTCAGCGTATTGAGTAAAAAAATCATTTAAATTAATTTTGAACACCTACTTAAGAAAAAGAGGGAGAAAAAACATGAAACCTTCTTTATTATGTTTATCTTTGTAGCCTATAAAATTTTTGAAGGCCATAAAAGCTTTGAAGGCCATAAAACAAGAAAATATGCTTGAACCACATTATTTTGAAGGAAAGATAGAGGCGGGATGCGATGAGGCAGGACGCGGATGCCTAGCGGGCAGCGTTTATGCGGCGGCGGTCATTCTGCCTCCCGGCTACAACAACGAGCTGCTCAACGACTCGAAGAAGCTCACGGAGAAACGACGCTACGCTCTGCGCGACGAGATCATACGCGACGCCGTGGCGTGGGCGGTGGGCGTGGTCACACCCGAGGAGATTGACAAGATAAACATCCTCAACGCCAGCTTCCTCGCCATGCACCGCGCTCTCGACCAGCTGACCACACGTCCCGAGGCGGTCATCGTCGACGGCAACCGCTTCACGCCCTACCGCGACCTGCCCTACGCCACCATCGTGAAGGGCGACGGCAAGTATCAGGCCATAGCGGCGGCCAGCATCCTGGCCAAGACCTTCCGCGACGACTACATGAACGGCCTTGCCGATGAATATCCTTTCTACGACTGGAAGAGCAACAAGGGCTACCCCACGAAGAAGCACCGCGAGGGCATAAGGCTGCACGGCATATCGCCTTATCACAGAAAGAGCTATAACCTCACGGGAGAAAAGGAGCTGTTCCTCGATTTCTGATTTTTTTCACCCTTCATCCAACCCCTATGCGCAACGGCAAATACGGCAACGAGCTGAAGCTCATACTTCTGCTCACCGAAAACAAGAACTACACGGCACAGGAGCTTGCCGACAAGCTCAACATTACGCGCCGCAACCTCTACAACTATCTCGAATATCTGAGGTTCAGCGGCTTTGATGTGCAGAAGAGCGGGGTCTACTATCGCCTCGGACGCTCATCGGCCTTCTTTCGTAAGCTCACGGAGAACATGGCGCTGTCACAGGACGAGGCCACTTACATTCTGCACATGCTCAACGACAACAACAAGCTCGACTTCTACGCCCACAGCATACGCCAGAAGCTCATACGCCAGTTTAACCTCGCCGATGTGCGCACACCCGAGGTGCTCTCTGCCATCAACCGCCACACAGAGGTGCTGAAGGAGGCCATGAACCGCAAGTGTATGTGCATGTTGCGCAACTACTCGTCGCCCCACAGCAAGACGGTGAGCGACCGCATTGTGGAGCCGTTCCTCTTCATGAACAACGGCCTCGACATAAGGTGTCACGAGATAAAGAGCCACACCAACAAGACGTTCAAGCTCGCACGCATTGGCGAGGTGGAGCTGCTCGACGTTGAATGGATTGCGGAGAAGGAGCACAAGCAGGTGTTCACCGACCTCTTCATGTTCAGCGGCGAGGAGCGCCACGCCGTGACCTTGCTCCTCGACCAGCTCGCCCGCAACCTCATTGTTGAGGAATATCCCGCCTCGGCGACCTGCATTTCTCCCGTCGACGACGACCCGCGCCACTGGCTTTTCACCACCGACGTGGCAAGCTACCTCGGCATCGGCCGTTTCGTCATGGGCCTGTTCAACCACATAAAGGTGATGGGCGATGACAACTTCATGCTCTACATCAGAAACGAGGTTGAGAGCATGAAGATGTGAGGCATGACATAAAAAAGCTGCTGTGTGAGCACGGCTTGAGGTTGCAGCAGTAGCTTTTACACTTCCTTCCAGTCAACCAATCCTTTTCCCTTCTCATCCAGTTCTATAGCAATAGCAACGACTTTTCGTTTATCGGCTTTGAATGGCTCGGTATATTGCTTGGTTCTGATTTGTTCGGTTGCTGCGTCAATACCACCGTTGTTGCTTAGCTTCAATTCAAGGACATAGATGAAGTGGGTTGTTTCCACCACCATGTCTATTCTACCCGTAGCAATCATCTTCTCTACTTCCACCCTACAACCGATGGCATTAAAGATGGTGCTCAATATCAGGCGGTAGCGCTCCTCCATGTCCATGCAGGCAAGCTTCTTGTTGCTGTAAGGCACATCAGCAATAAGGGCTTTCAAGCTTTTCATGGCTTCGGGGAGATTGCCAAGCTTTAGGGAATACAACAACATGTTTTGAGTGGTTATTACTTGTGCATTCGATTGCATCGTCAAGGCGGGCAACACAATCTTGTATAGAGCCTTGCGAACTTCATGGTTTGGGATGCCAAGCATATAAATGCCTTCTGTATAACTTTTTATTGTAAGATATCCCGATTGGTAGAGGAACAGTTCAGCACCGCCTCCTGTCACATCCGAAGTCTCCAAAGTATCGCTGTCTATTGGGCATTCTTCAAAATTCTTCATTTTTATCTCCATGTCGTCGACAAACTTAGGAAGCAGGGAGGTTGCCCCAGACGAAGCCCAATAGTTTCTCAAGTCAGAATCTGCCAACGCATTGATGAGGCTGAATGGATTGAAAACATCCACCATATTTCGACGACTGAAATGATAGCCATCATAATATGCAGTCAACTGTGCTACGGCATCATCGAATGTCCAACCTTCATATTCTGCCAGCTTGTTGATTTCTGGCTTGAAATCACGCAACACCTCTTCCTTGGTAATGCCGCAAATGGCAGCATATTCCGGGTCGAAACTGATGTTACTCAGATTGTTTAGCACAGAGAAGAGAGAAATCTGTGTAAACTTGGTTATGCCTGTGATGAAGACAAACTTCTCGTATTTGTCGTCGGCTTTCAATATGGCAAACACCTCTCTATAGATGCTGGTGCATGCTTCGTGCTGAGGAGTCTTCCATGAATGCTGTAATGGAGAGTCGTACTCATCTATGAGGATAGCCACTTGTTGCCCGGTTTTGCTGTAAGCACCCTCAATTATGTTCTTGAATCTTACGGCAAGAGAGCTATCTTGGCGCACAACAATTCCATACTCCGTCTCTAAAGTATGAAAAGCATCGTCAAGATAACTTCGCACTGTTTCAGGTCCAGCACCTGCCTGACTCATATCAAGTCGGATGACAGGTCGCTTCACCCATTCCTTCTCCATTTCCATTATTTTCAATCCCTCGAATAGTTCCTTCTTTCCCATGAAGTAGGCTTCGAGAGTATCGACAAGCACCGACTTGCCAAAGCGGCGTGGGCGGCTCAGGTAATTATACTTCTTTCCCTCATTGGCAAGTTGCCAGATAATATCTGTCTTGTCAACATAAAGGTATCCTCCTTTTCTAATTTCCTCAAAAGACTGGATGCCTACGGGCAATCTTCTATTGTTTGTCTCTACCATAACCATGGATTTTTGTTTCTTATTGCAAATATACAACGTTTTTCCGAAACCCCACACTTTTCCTCCTTTCTTTGTAGATTATTATATTTTGGCGACTTTATGTAGAGTAAATGCTCTAATGGTTTTCTAATACTGTTCCAATAATTCTCTAACTGGTGCTATTTATTCAACAGAGTTTGGGGATAAGGCGAAAATCATTCAACCAACCTCAGGCTTACAGTACAAATCCATTCAACTTTTTCTAGGGTAGTACAGAATCTTTTTTCTTCAAGATAATGTCACTATTGTCACCACTCAAGACAGCTATCTGATAATCAGCTGTTTACGGGTGACAATAGGGGCTTTTTCTAATGTCACCTAATGTCACCTAATGTCACCCATGCCACCCGATGCCACGCTACGGCAAAAAGACGGATATGGAGGTTTTTGAACCAACGATGTGGGAAAAGGAGGCACGGCATATCTGGTGGTCAGGGAATAAATTCTGCCTCCTTATCCGATGCATAAATATGCACTTTGGGTCGTATATTTATTCAGTTTCCCATTAAGCCCATTTGACAAAATGAAAGTGCCTTTATTGCGTTGTCAAAGAGGCTCTTTGAGGAGCTCATTAAGCCTCTTTGACGACCTCAAAGAGGCTTAATGACAAAAGAGGAGTGTATTTAAGAACCGTTAACAATTCGTGATTTGATTTTAACCATAATTTTATGCATTATGAAAGATTAAAGCCCCATTTGCTATCTTTCCGTCATTCTGTATATTTATGCAAAACTGGGGCGAAAACGCTCCCGTTTTAACATTTTTGCAACCTTCACGAAGCATGGTTGCATCCTTTACAAAGCATGTTTGCAAGCCAAAACATCTTCAATTGAAGATTGTAAACATGCCATTTACGAAGCGTAAACATGGCATTTACGAAGCATAAACATGGTACTTACGAAGCACGATGATGGTTTCTTTGCCAAGATAATTCACTACAGATATACAACTTTTATCTTTTATAACGAACAAAATTTTGTGTTTTTATGTTTTTATCTTTTATAACGAACAAAATCTGTATTTTTCATGCTTTTATCTTTTATAGAAGACAAAAGCACCGAAGGCGTAATTTTGAGTTTTGAGTTTTGAATTGTTGCGGCTTTGCCACATTTTTAAATTTTTGAATTGTTGCGCTCGGCTCATAGAGACGCTTGCATAAGCAAGAATTTTCCCTCTTGAATAAGGCGAATTCTTCGTTCTTCACTCTTCACTTAAAGAGGGGCTTCGCCTTAACGGCGTCAGCCCCTTTTTTACCTTTAAACGTCTTTTTATTGAATTTTCGCAAGTGCATAATAAACACATTTTCAATTGATTATCATCTCTGGAAAGCGTCGCCGAAGGCGGCGAATATCCATAACCGCTGGTTGAGCTGCCGAAGGCAGCGAAGCCTGCGGTTCAAAGAATGATGGTAAGATCGTCCTCGAAGAGGGCGAACATATGGAATATTTGCACAGTTTGCTTGTGTTCGCCCTCTTCGAGGACGTTATGTTATCTTGCTGTGAAACCGCAGGTTACGTTAGCTTCGCTCTCTTCACCAGCGGTTATGCATATTCGCCGCCTTCGGCGACGCTCGCTTGAGATAAATTCCATTTATTAAATGCGAAAGTTCAGTTTTTACCTTTTAAAAAAGCCCCATAAGGTTCAGAAACCCTATGGAGCTTAATAATTCTGATGCGGCGTCAGCCTTTTTTACCTTTTTACCTTTTTACTTTTTTACCTTTAAAAGTCCTTTTTTACCTTTAAAACTCTTCCATCAGCCGTGCGCACGATGGTGATGCCCTTTGCAGAGCTGTCCACACGTTGACCTGCGATGTTATAGAAGGCAGCAGGAGCAGAAGAGGGATCGGTGGCGACGGTGTTGATGCCCGTTGTGGCGCCCACACTAAGCTCCTCAGAGAAGTTGCTCTCACCCTCGTCATAAACGGCTGTGACCTTATATTTGTGCGTCTTGCTGTCGCTCACGGCATCGGTGTAGCTGTTAGCCGTTACAGGCTCGGCGTTCAGCTTCTCGCCGTCGCGATAAACATTATAGCCTAAGAGCGATGCGCCGTCGGTGGCACCGTCATAACGGTTATAGGTCACGTCGTCGACGAAGAGCATTACGGAACGACGGGTACAACGGATGGCGAAATAACGAGTGCCGTCGGGCACCTCGAAGGTGTACTCGCGCCAATAGTCCCAGACAGGCAGGTGGTCGCCCTCGCTCACCTTGACAAAGCTGTCGTGGTGGTTGTCGGTGCTTGATGCCCAGAACGAAATCCACTCGGCATCGTAGCTGGCGCTCTTTGTCCACAGAGAGACGGTCTGCTTGCGACCGTCAAGACGCGGCGAGATGAGCCAGTCGTCATTCTCAGCAGGATAATCGGCAGAAGGACATATAAGATACTGATTGCCAGAGTGAGCCTGGAACGCCTGATCGTAGTTGTCTTCAACCCATGTTTTTGTCTCTACGTTGTTAAACACCTGGAAGGCCATGGCCTCGCCTTGGTGCTCATATCTCATGGGGATGCGTGGTGTCTTGAGGGTTGTCGACTTGTCACCGTCGTAAACGGTCCAGTCGCCAAAGCCGCTGATAAGGAACGGGGTGTAGCTCTCGAAATCGTCGGTCACGCTCACGGGGTCGCCATAAGCCACAGAGGGAACATCCTGCGAAGCGGTCCATGAAAGCACGTTGCCAGATGACTGGCGTGAGCCAGTGAGACCCGTAACCGCGGGCATGTCGCTCAAGCGCACAGAGGTGGTCACGACGTCAGCGATGTCGTTAAACGTGAACTCATCGTTCTCGCACACCGTTCCCACACGCCATGTCTGATCCTTGCCCAAGGCATCGTTGAGAGAGGGCGTGAAGGTGGCGGTGAAATCGATGCGCTCTGAAGGTTTGATGGCCTTGCCTTCAAGAGTGGTGTAGGTCTTGTTGTTGAGCTGCACGAGCACAGAATAGTCGGTCACGGTCTCGCGTCCGCGGTTGAACACGGTTGCTGTGAGCGTGAGCGGCTCACCCACGTTGACGCGCTTCTTGTCTACGGTCAGGCTCTCAAGGGCGAGGTCCACATTGTTTTCTGGCTCGTCAATGCTGATGTTATCGACATACATGTTGCGGTAGGCCGACGACTCCGACATGGCTGTGGCCAACAGACCGATGCGCGTGAAGCTGCCCTTGGCCTGTGCCGGGAGGTGAACCTCACAGTGTGCCCAACCGTTGCTGCTGTCGTTGATGCGGAACTCGGCACCTTCAACGTCCTGCCATTCGCCGGCATTGGTAGACCACTGCACCTTGATGTTGTCGTCGACAGCACCGTCCATGTCGGGATCGTACCATTGGCTGCGGGCATAATAGAACCAGAAGGTGAGGGTGGGCGATGAGAGCGTTGAGAGGTCAAGGAGAGGCGAGACAAGACGCGACTGCGAGTCGTAGTCGGCGGTCTTTGAGTTGAAGCACAGCACGCCGTTGTCCTTGTCTTGCGACACGATCTCCTCATATTCGCCATCCTCGTCGTCGGGCAGCAGCTCGAAAGAGAAAGCGTGGAGGTCGGGATCGAGGGTCCACGGTGTCTGCATCTTCTGCTTGGCAAACGACTCGTGATAAGGCGCGGCGAGAGGAGTGCCTGTAACGACCTCACCCGACTGTGTTGCTTCGCCCACGATGTCGGCAGCCACGGCGCTGACGGTGTAGGTCACAGCCTTCTGGCCCTCTTCCACGGGGTTGGCATCGGTGAACGTTGTTGTGCTCACAGCCTCACCGAGCTGTGTGCCGTCGCGCTTCACGATGTAACGCAGGTTTTCAAAATCAACATATCCGCCGTTTGCCGACTCGGTGGGCGCTGTCCATGCCAGGGTGGCGCCACGCTGGGCGTTGAGACGGGCGATGAAACCGGTCACGGCCTTGGGGGCATCGAGACCAATAAAGTCGGATACGGTGCTGCTCTCGCCTGTGCCGAGAGAGTTGCGCGTCACCACCTTATATATGTTGTTGCCGTGAAGGGGTGCGTTGTCGGTCCATGAGAGAGAGGTTCCCGGTGCCACATCGGCAAACTGTTTAGCGGGCTGCGCCTCGTCGTTGCGATAGATGTCGATGCCAAGGTTGGCGGTGAGGGCAGCATCGGCAGCTGTTACGGTTGGAGCCGTGAAACTGAGGTTTGCGGTCATGGCACCTTTCTCGCCGCGGGTGAGGGTGAGCACGTTAACATGTGCGGGCACGCCCTTGACCGATGTTTCCGTGAGCTTTATGTTGTCTACCTCTACGCGGTGGCCGTTGGGCTCGCTGTAAGCGTAGAAGGCGAGGCGGAACTTTCCGCTTGCTTTGACATACACCTTCACCGTTTTCTGACCCGAAGCGTCAGATGTGACATTGGTGTAGTCGGCAAGCACGGTTGTGAACGTAGAAGGGTCATCGCCTGTGCCAAGGAGCACGCGCAAGCTCTCTGGCTTTGTCAAGACGTTCATTGTGTACTCGAGCGTGTAGACGTTCTCTTGGTCAAGAGAAAACTCGGGCGAGATGAGCCAGTCGTCGCCAGGCAGACCGGTCTGATAGTCGAGCATGTAAGCGGCTGCTCCTCTAAGCCACTCCCATGTGCGCCCACCGTTTTTATCCACAATTTTCCAGTTGTCGAGCGCTTCCTTGCTGTCAAACGTCTCGCTGAACACCACGTCGCCTGGGTTTGCCCATAGCTGTGTGGCTCCTGTTGCGGCCAGCGCTACCGTGATGAAGGCACGCTGCGCATAACGATGTAATGATTTTCTCATATTGTGCGGTTTTGATGTTTTCGTGCTGCAAAAGTAGCAATTATCTGCTTTGGGAAAGACAAAAAGGGGTACGGCAATACTACGGCATTGCTCTTTCACAATGCAATTTTGTTAATTTTTCGGCACTTTTACATCAAATCAGCAACAAAAACGTCTGTTTTACTATCTTTTTGCTCTTGTTTTGCAAAAAGCTCTCATTAAGGTCAGAAGCCCTGTCAAGGCGCATCTTTCGTGAACTGATCAAGAAACTGCGCGAGATTGGTCTCGGGCGGAAGGTTCAGTTTTTTACGCAAGCGGTTGCGTGCCGACTCTACGCTGCGCACCTCTTTAAACGTGAGGGCGGCAATCTCTTTTGTCGTCATGCCAAGGTGAAGGTAAGCGCAAAGACGAAGGTCGGCCTTGCTGAGGGCAGAAAACTGTTGCGACAAACGCATGAGGAAGCCGGGGTGGACCTCATCAAAATAGACACGGAAGTCGTCGCCCAACGGCTTGTCGTTGAAATGTTGCAGACTGAGGATGAGATCCTTCAACTCGTTGTCGGCTTCGTCGGCAGACAGCTTTTTCTCTCTCAGAGCCGACAGCGAGGCGCTGACATGCTGGTGAAACTCGTTTACGGCAGCAAGGTCGAGGGTGTAAGAGGTGAGCTGGCGGTTCTTGTGGTCCAGCTCCAGCGACATCTCTTCCTGACGCTGCGCCATCTCTTCCTGTTTGCGCTTGAGAGCCTCTTGCTTGCGGCGCATCTCCTCTTGCTTGCGAAGCATCTCTTGCTGCTCGCGCTCACGCTCCTGCTGCTCATAGATGAGAAGCTGCTGTTGTTGCTCGCTAATGAGCTTGTTCTTGGCGCGGTCTGTGCGCATGCGGCGCCACAGAAGCACAACAAGAACAATGAGGATAACAAGAAGCGGCACGGCAACGGCAAGAAGGCGTGTGCGCCCCTCGGCCTTGAGACGATAAATGTCGACCGTCTGCGCAAGGTTGGTGTTGTGCTGCTTCAAGCGGTCGGCATCGTAGGCCACGAGCAATTGTTGCAGCTGACTGTTGTTGTCGGCACGCTGCAAGCTGTCGTTGAGGGGCATGAAGCGGAGGATGTTGCGGAGGGCGGCGAGCGAGTCGCCAAGGTTGAAGCAGATGTCGGCCATCTGCTCATAGGCGTTGACTTGCATAGCCAACGGGAGGTGCGGCATGGTATGATAGAGAGCATGCTGCATGGTTAACGCCTCTGTGCGCTTGCCAAGACGGGTTTTCAGAAAAGTCATGTTAAGCCGTGTCTGCACCGTGCGGTTGTCGCGCTGGTGGCCGCGTTGCAGGTATAGAGCTTTTTGCAAGGCCCGCTCCGCCTGCGACAGGCGGTTCTGACGGGTGAACACCTCGGCGCGGTTGGTGTAGATGAGCGACATGCCCACGCGGTCGGCGCGAGGGGCGTAGGCAAGGGCTTGGTCCATGAACGCCAGGGCTTTGTCATATTGACCGCGCTCGTAGCAAACAAGACCAAAGTTGTTGTAGTTGTTGCGGATAGACATTGAGTCGGCGGCTGCAATACTGAGCTGCAAGGACATTTGCAACAGATCTTCGGCTTGGTCAAACTCGCGCAGGGAATAATAGATGGCAAAGATGTTGTTGTAAAGAGCGGCAAGATGTCGCTTGTCAGCCGTGCGCTTGGCTATAGACAGAGCGCGTTGCAAGAGCACAAGGGCTTGGTGCTGGTTGCCCAGGTCCTCATAGTTGCGGGCGTTGCGCATAAGAGCACGCGTGAGCAGCAACGAATCGGCACGTGAAGCTTTGGCATAGGCGAACGATTCGATGTAGCGGTTGAGCACCATGAGCGAACGGGCTGTCTCACCTCGCTCCGACAAGCGCTCACCCTCCTTCACCAACGCCTCTGAAGAAGCCTTGGCTTTAGGGTTTGCCGTGTGGCGCGACGCATTGGCCTTAGCAACCGGCTTTTTTACATTAATGGCGGGCTTGCTCGGTTCTTCTATAAACATGCGTGATGCGTCTATAGACATGCTTGCATCTATAGAAGATGTATGGGCTTCATAAAAAGGCGTGCTTGTTTCATAAAAAGGCGTGCTTGTTTCATAAAAAGGCGTGCTTGCTTCATAAAAGAGCGTGTTTGCCTTTGCTTCAGGAGCAAGGGCAAGCAGCAAAAGCAACAACGTTACGGCAAGACGATGCAAGCCAAACAGTTGTAAAGAGATGAAAGCATAACCTTTGTTCATAGACAAGAAGCCCTAAAAAGTTTTTTTAACTAAAGATTATATATATGGTAACATTATTTCCATTTACCTCGCTATTTTTGCAGCAGAAAATAACAACAAACTGTAATCATGAGCATTATGGAAAAGAACATTTACCTTATCGACAGCCGCAGCTCAAAGCAACAGGCAGTCATTGGCAACTTCGTGAAGACCTCTATCCTCAACGACATCGTGAAGAAAACATATAACCTGTGGAACAACCTGAAAACGGTTTGCCTCAACAGCTACGCGAAGAAGGTTAGGCTCAACAGCGGCATGAAGAAGATTTGCCTCAACAGCGAGAAGGAGATTAGCCTTGACAGCGGCATGAAGAAGATTTGCCGACCGATCGAATGGCTTTGCTCATACTATTCTGATGTGTTGGATCGTAAGCTGACCATGCGCCAGACATGGCTTCTTATCAATGCTCAGTTGGCCTTCGGCGCTGCCTTCTTTCCCGTGGAAGCCCCTTGGGTTGTTCGTATCGGTTGCCTGGTGTGGGTGGTATCGGCGCTGCTGAAGTGTAAGAGGGGGCTTAAGTGAAGAGGGTTCTTAAGTGAAAAGTGAAGAGTGAAGAGTGAAGAGTGAAGAGTGAAGAGTGAAGAATTCATGTGCCTTGATTATTGTGAAGCAAAGCTATTGAATTCTTCACTCTTCGTTCTTCACTCTTCACTTTAAGCCACTCTTCACTCTTCACTTAAAACATCGTAGCCACTCTTTTCACCCCACTGACAAGAGCATCGATCTCCTCTTTTGTGTTATATAGGGCGAAGGAGGCACGCACCACACCCTGCACGCCGAGGCGATCCATGACAGGCTGGGCGCAATGATGGCCTGTGCGCACGGCTATGCCGAGGCGGTCGAGCAAGGTGCCCATGTCGAGATGATGGATGTCGCCAACGAGGAACGACACGACAGCGTCCTTGTCGGGGGTGGTGCCGAAGAGACGGATGCCGGGGATGGTCTGCATCTGCTCCATGCAGTAGGCGGTGAGTTCGCGCTCATGAGCCGCAATGTTGTCCATGCCGAGGGCCGACACATAGTTGAGAGCGGTGGCAAGACCGTGGGTAGCCACATAGTCGGGGGTGCCTGCCTCAAACTTAAACGGCAGACGCTCGAAGACCGTGCGCTCGAAGCTCACACTCTCAATCATCTCGCCACCACCCTGATAGGGCGGCAGACGGTCGAGCCACTTTTCCTTGCCATAGAGCACACCCACACCTGTGGGGCCATAGATCTTATGGCCACTGAAAGCGAAGAAGTCGCAATCGAGGTCCTGCACATCGACCTTGAAATGGGGTGTCGACTGTGCTCCGTCCACCATCACAGGCACGCCGTGTTCATGAGCAATGCGCACAATGTCTTTCACGGGGTTCACCGTGCCGAGGGTGTTGCTCACATGCGCCACGCTAACGATCTTCGTGCGGTCAGAAAACAGCTTCTCATACTCGTCCATGAGCAGGTTGCCGCTGTCGTCGATGGGTATGACCTTAAGAGCTATGCCGCGCTTTGCTGCCTGCAGCTGCCACGGCACGATGTTAGAATGGTGCTCCATGACGCTCACGATCACCTCGTCGCCCTCGCCCATAAACTCTTCACAGAACGAGCTGACCACGAGGTTTATGCTCTCGGTGGTGCCACGCGTGAAGATAATCTCCTCGGTCTTGGGAGCGTTGATGAAACGGCGCACGGTCTCACGCGCCGCCTCATGCAGGTCGGTGGCCTGTTGCGAGAGATAATGCACGCCACGGTGCACGTTGGCGTTGACATTAAGATACTCGTCGCGCATGGCATCGAGCACACAGAGCGGCTTCTGTGTTGTCGCCGCGTTGTCGAGATAGACGAGCGGACGGTCGTAGACGGTGCGAGAGAGAATAGGAAAATCGTCTCTCACCTTTTGTATGTTGTACATCTTTTTTCTTTTTTATTTCAAAGCCTTTATAGGCCTCCTTTGATAGGCCTTTATAACCCTACCTAAGCACTGTTGGGTCTTTTTATAAGCCTACCTAAGCCTTTCTAAACCAAAGGGAATTAGAGAGCGAGAGCGGCAAAGCTATTGAATTCTTCACTCTTCGTTCTTCACTCTTCACTTAATAAGCTCTTCACTTAATAAGCTCTTCACTTGCACATCTTGCATCCCTCACACTTTGTCAGTTCGCCTCGGAAGCGTTTTTCGACAAGATAGTGGAGGCGATCGCGAAGCGGTTCGAGCTTGATCTGGTCAACCACCTCGTTGATGAAGGCAAACTCGAGCAGCAGCTTGGCTTCCTTCTCGCTGATGCCACGCTGACGCATGTAGAAGAGAGCGGCGTCGTTGAGCTGACCCACGGTGGAACCGTGTGAGCATTTCACGTCGTCGGCATAGATCTCGAGCATGGGCTGTGTGTACATGCGTGCCTCCTTTGTGGCACACAGGTTCTGGTTGCGCTCCTCGCTGACGGTCTTCTGCGCTCCGTGACGCACGAGCACGCGGCCGGCAAAGGCACCTGTCGACTTGTCATCGAGCACATATTTGTAAAGCTCATGACTTGTGCAGTGGGGCACCTGGTGGTCGATGAGCGTGTTGTTGTCGATGTGCTGTGCCTTGTCGGCAATGACGCATCCGTTGCACCAACACTCTGCTCCCTCGCCCTTGAGCAACACGTCGAGACGGTTGCGTGTCGTGCCGTTGTGCAGCGTTATGACGTTGTGGTTAACACGGCTGTCGGCCTGTTGCTCAATGTAGACGTTCGACACACGCGTGTTCTTATAGTGGGTCTCCTCCATGCAGTAGAGGTCAAGCGATGCGTTGCGTCCCACATAAGCCTCAATGACCTGTGTTGCGAGAAACTCGCGGTCATCGGCAGCATGGTCACAGAACAGCAGTTTGGCTTCAGCGCCCTCCTCCATGACGATGAGCACGCGACGGTTCACCATGAGCGGCACGTCAGAGCGCAAGATGTTGATGACCTGTATGGTGCGGTCCACCTTCACGCCCCGCTTCACATAGATGAGCAGACCGTCCTGTGCCAGCATGGTGTTGAGGGCTGTTATGCCATCCTCGTCGGCATGTGCGAGCTGCGCATAATGGTCAGCCACAAACTGCGGGTTCGCCTGAGCATAGGCAGCGAGCGAGTCGACCACCACGCCCTCGGGCAGGTTCTCCTTGGGCTGCAGGGCAGCGCGGAACTGGTCGTTAACGATAAAATAGAGCGATGTGCTGAGGTTCGGCACGTCGCAACGGAACGCCTTGTAGGGGTCTACAGGAATCTCCAGACGGTTAACGTTGACGCCATAGTCGGGTGCGAACAGCTCGTCAACGCTTGTATATTTGTATCTCTCTACCTTTCTTGAAGGGAACCCTTGTCGCTCAAACTGTTCAAAGGCAGCGTCGCGCACGGCGTTTAGCGGTGCGGCACTGTGAGCGCAGATCTGTTCTCTACATTCGCGGTAGAGGTCGATGTATTGTTTTTCGCTGTGCATTGTTTCGTTTTTTTAATTTAAAATCAAAAACTCTACTCCACTTCCGCCTTTATCCAGTCGTATCCTCTCTGTTCAATCTCCTTAGCCAGTTCAGGTCCGGCAGTTTTCACGATGCGGCCTTTGTAGAGCACATGCACGACGTTAGGTTTGATCATGTCGAGCAGACGCTCATAGTGGGTAATGACGATGGCCGATGTCTCGGGCGTATGCATCTTGTTCACGCCATCAGCCACAATGCGCATGGCATCGACATCCAGACCCGAGTCGGTCTCGTCGAGGATAGAGAGCTTTGGCTCGAGCATGGCCATCTGGAAGATCTCGTTGCGTTTCTTCTCGCCGCCGCTGAAACCCTCGTTCACCGAGCGTCGTGTGAACTTGCTGTCAAGCTCCACCACCTTGCGCTTCTCGTTCATGAGCTTCATAAACTCGGCAGCCTTAAGCTCAGGCAGTCCCTGATACTTACGCTTCTCGTTCACGGCAGCCTTGAGGAAGTTGGTCATCGACACGCCCGGAATCTCTACCGGATACTGGAACGAGAGAAACAGTCCCTCGTGTGCGCGGTCCTCTGGCTTCATGTCAAGCAGATTCTTGCCGTTGAACAGAGCCACACCCTCGGTCACCTCATAGAGAGGGTTGCCTGTGAGCACGGCGCTGAGTGTCGACTTGCCCGAACCGTTCGGACCCATGATGGCATGGATCTCGCCATCATTTATCGTGAGGTTGATGCCTCTAAGTATTTCCTTATCGCCAATCTTGGCGTGGAGGTTCTTTACTTCTAACATATTTAGACGTCTTTGTTTTTATCTTTTTTTATTATTCTGTTTTCTTCTGTGGTCGCTGGTTGCCATTGCTTCATCAATAGGCATCGGCTGGTTGCCATTGCTTCGTCAATAAGCATCGAGCTGGTTGCCATCGCTTCATCAATAAGCATCGGCTGGTTGCCTTTGCTTCATCAATAAGCATCGGCTGGTTGCCATCGCTTCATCAATAAGCATCGAGCACACGCTTCAACCTTGCCTTCTGGTGTTCTTTCTTCGTTTCCTTTTTAGGCTCATCGTCGGGACAATAGAGTCCGAGCGCTGTCGCTATAAACTTGTAGAGCGTGTTGCCGTCGTCAGACGTGAACCTGAACGGGAACGTAAGCTTCAGCCCGATCTGTATGTTGTGGCGGTGCATGTTGGATCGCATGTCGTAGGTTTCGGGCTGTCCGTTATAAGTTGTGATTACACTTGTCTTGCCGTTGACGGCAAGCGGGAAGCCATACTGAAACTCAAGGGCGAGCGACGAGAACAGGTAGCAGTCGAGACCAATGGCTGGTGCCACGCTAAAGCGCGGATAGCTTATAGAGTAGTGGCGCTCATGGCTATAGCTTGTTCCCATGCCCGAAGAGCTGGCCTCCATGTAGCCCGTCTCGTTCTGCGTCCCCACGTTGGTGTAGGTCACAAGGGCGGCGTAAGGCTGTATGGCGAAACCGTTAGACAACGGATAACAGCGTGCGCCCAGCACGATGTTGCGCAACGTTGCCGACACGTCACCGCTGAACCATTGGAGCACCTCGGCGTTATAGCCTCCCACCACCGAAAAGTGGTCGTTGGGAAGATAATACTCCAACATGATGTTGCCCAACGGGTTTGCGAACGACGCCGCTCTCTCGTCATGCGCTGCATTATGGTCTCTGTCTGCCGTCGTAGGACAAGAAAGGTTCATGCCCGTTATGACCGCCCAACGGCGCGGCATGTCGTCGTCATCATCATTGGCGGCAACAGCATTGGCAACAGCGGCATTGGCGGCAACAGCATTGGCAACAGCTGCATTTGTAACAGCTGCATTAGCAGCAACGTTAGCGGCAGCATCGACATTGGCGGCAGTCAGTGTGCTGAACGGGAAAGCTGCAAGAGCTGCAAGAACAGCCGACATTATTGTTTTGCGAAACACTTCTTTTCGATTTTTGATTGTTGAATTTTGAATTGTTGCGGCTCTGCCGCAATGTTGAATTTTTGAATTTTGATTTTTGAATTTTTCGCTCGGCTCATAGAGACGCTTGCCTAAGCAAGAATCGTTGCACCATTGGCGCAATTTTAAGTTATGGATTTCTGAATTATTCTTTATTGCGATTGATCTTTTTTTTTGCGATTATTTCTTTGCGATTAATCTTTTTTTTTCGATTATTAGAAACTCACAAATCAAAATTCAAAAATTCAAAATTGCGGCAGAGCCGCAACAATTCAAAACTCAAAACTCAAAATTCAAAATTCAAAACCTCTATCCCACCGTTCCTTCCAGCGACACGCTGAGGAGCTTCTGTGCCTCGACGGCAAACTCCATTGGCAGCTTGTTGAGCACCTCCTTGGCGTAGCCGTTCACGATCAAGCCCACGGCCTGCTCTGTGGGTATGCCACGCTGGTTACAGTAGAAGAGCTGGTCTTCGCTGATCTTTGATGTTGTGGCCTCATGCTCCACCACGGCGCTGTCGTTGTGAATGTCCATATAGGGGAAGGTGTGGGCGCCACAGTCGGAGCCGAGGAGCAGCGAGTCGCACGACGAGTAGTTGCGTGCGTTGTCGGCGTTGCTGGTGGCACGCACCAGTCCGCGGTACGAGTTCTGACTGTGTCCTGCCGAGATGCCCTTCGATATGATTGTCGACTTGGTGTTCTTTCCCATGTGTATCATCTTCGTGCCGGTGTCGGCCTCCTGATAGTTGTTTGTCACCGCCACCGAGTAGAACTCAGCCTGTGAGCCGTCGCCGCGCAAGATGCACGACGGATATTTCCATGTTATGGCCGATCCCGTCTCCACCTGTGTCCACGACAGTTTCGAGTTGACACCTCTCAGGTCGCCACGCTTGGTCACGAGGTTCAGCACGCCACCCTTGCCGTGCTCGTCGCCAGGGTACCAGTTCTGCACGGTCGAGTATTTCACCTCCGCGTTGTTGTTCACCACAATCTCCACGATGGCGGCATGCAACTGGTTCTCGTCGCGCATGGGCGCTGTGCAACCCTCAAGGTAGCTCACATAAGCGTCGTCGTCGGCCACGATCAGTGTGCGTTCAAACTGTCCCGTGTTTCTTGCGTTTATGCGGAAATAGGAGCTAAGCTCCATGGGGCAGCGCACACCTTTGGGAATGAAGACAAACGATCCGTCAGAGAACACGGCACTGTTGAGGGCGGCATAGAAATTGTCGCGATAGGGCACCACCGTTCCGAGATATTGCTTTACGAGGTCGGGATGGTTCTTTATGGCGTCGCCGATGGAGCAGAAAATTATTCCTTTCTCTGCGAGTTTCTCCTTGAAGGTGGTCTTCACCGACACCGAGTCCATAATGGCATCCACCGCCACGCCGCTGAGCGCCAGTCGCTCTTCGAGCGGAATGCCGAGCTTGTCGAATGTCTTCATGAGCTCAGGGTCTATCTCCTTCTTCTCATCCTTCTTCTTTGCCAACGGGTCGGCATAATAAGAGATTGCCTGGTAGTCGATCTCAGGCAGGTGCACATGTCCCCATGTGGGCTGCTTGAGCGTCTGCCAGTGGCGGAACGCCTTGAGGCGGAACTCGAGCATCCAGTCGGGCTCGCCCTTCTTCTGCGAGATCAGTCGCACAACATCCTCGTTGAGACCTTTCTCTATGATGTCGGTGTGCACGTCTGTGGTGAAGCCATATTCATATTTCTGCTCCGCCACCTGTCGCACAAAGGCATTTTTTGTATCTTTATTTTCCATTGTTGCTGTTATGTTTGCAGGGTGCTGTTTCTATCTTTCGGCAGGCTAACGCTTTATCGCGAAAGCCGCGATGTCTTCGACAAAAAAATGTCATGTGTCCGAAAGAAAAACGACATGTCCCCTATTAAAATGCAAAATTACAAAATAAGCAATTATTATCGTAACGTTTTACGTTTTTTTTGGCTTTTACAGCTGTTCGTCAAAATAAAAAAAACACAAGTTCGTGCATGCGCATAATCGCATAACACAAACCTGTGTTTTTATCATGACTCATTATTTTTCTATTCCACACTTAGCTCATCAAAGCGCCATAGACAGACCTGCCAAGCGCCATAGACAAGCGGCCATCATGCGAGCGTCTTACAGCGTCTGCTTAACCTCAATCTCGGTGAAGGTCTCGAGCACGTCGCCCACCTGAATGTCGTTGAAGTTGACGAGCGAGATACCACACTCGAAGTTGGTGGCCACCTCCTTGACGTCATCCTTGTAACGCTTGAGGGCAGCGATGTCGGCGGTGTGAACCACGATACCGTCGCGCACCACGCGTGCGCGGTCGACGCGGTGAACCTTGCCTTCTGTAACCATACATCCGGCAACGGTGCCCACCTTCGAGATCTTGTAGACCTCGCGCACCTCAACCTGTCCTGTGATAACCTCCTTCTTGACCTTGTCGAGCATACCCTCCATGGCAGAAGTGACATCGTCGATGGCGTCGTAGATAACCGAGTAGGTGTTGATCTCCACGCCAGCCTGGTCAGCCTGCTTGCGTGCTGCAGCCGAAGGACGCACCTGGAAGCCCACGATGATGGCATCGGAAGCGTCGGCGAGCGTCACATCGCTCTCTGAGATCTGGCCCACGGCCTTGAAGATGACGTTGACCTTGATCTTCTCTGTAGAGAGCTTGATGAACGAGTCGCTCAGAGCCTCTACCGAACCGTCGGTGTCGCCCTTTACGATGATGTTCAGCTCCTTGAATGATCCAAGGGCAATGCGGTGTGAGATATCTGACAGGGTGAGACGCTTCTGTGTGCGCAGACTCTGCTCACGCTGTAGCTGTGTGCGCTTGTTTGCGATGTCGCGAGCCTCCTGCTCTGTCTCGAGCACATGGAACGAGTCGCCGGCTGTGGGCGCACCGTTCAGACCCAAGATTATTGCGGGCTCTGCCGGTCCTGCCTTCTCTATGCGGGCGTTACGCTCGTTAAACATGGCCTTGATGCGTCCCCAGCTTGTGCCGGCGATCACGTTGTCGCCCACGCGGAGCGTACCGTTGCTCACGAGCACCGTTGACACATAGCCACGTCCCTTGTCGAGAGACGACTCGATGATTGAACCTGTTGCCTTGCGGTTGGGGTTAGCCTTCAGGTCGAGCATCTCAGCCTCAAGGAGCACCTTCTCCAGCAGTTCGCTGATGCCGATACCCTTCTTTGCGCTGATCTCCTGACACTGGTACTTGCCGCCCCACTCTTCAACGAGCAGGTTCATGGCAGCCAGCTCCTCACGCACACGGTCGGGGTTGGCACCTGGCTTGTCGATCTTGTTGATTGCGAACACCATCGGCACGTTGGCAGCCTGGGCATGTGCGATAGCCTCCTTTGTGGTGGGCATGACAGCGTCGTCGGCAGCAACGATGATGATGGCGATATCGGTAACCTGGGCACCACGGGCACGCATGGCGGTGAAGGCCTCGTGACCCGGTGTGTCGAGGAATGTTATGCGGCGTCCGTCCTCAAGCTTCACGTTGTAAGCACCGATGTGCTGGGTGATACCTCCTGCCTCACCGGCGATGACGTTGGTCTTGCGTATGTAGTCGAGCAGCGATGTCTTACCGTGGTCAACGTGTCCCATGACGGTCACGATAGGAGCGCGCGGCACGAGATCGTTCTCGTCGTCAGCCTCTTCTGTGATGGCCTCCTGCACCTCTGCACTGACATATTCGGTCTTGAATCCAAACTCCTCTGCCACGAGGTTTATGGTCTCGGCATCGAGGCGCTGGTTAATAGACACCATGATGCCCACGCTCATGAGGGTGCCGATGACCTGGTTGACGTTGATGTTCATCATCGTAGCCAGCTCGCTCACGGTCACGAACTCGGTGAGCTTCAGTGTTTTGCTCTCCTTTTTCTCCTCGCGGCGCTCCTCGTTCATCTTCTCCTGAGCAGCTTCACGCTTCTCCTTACGATACTTGGCGCCCTTCTTTGTCTGGTTCTGCTTGTTTGTGAGGCGTGCGAGCGTCTCCTTAACCTGACGTGCCACGTCCTCATCATTAACCTCAACGGGCTTCTGGTTGCGGTTGCGGTTCTTCTTTTTCTTTCCGTTGCCGGCGCCGCCGTTTCCGCCGGCACTGTTGCCGCCGCCGTTGTTGTTGCGTCCACCCTGCTGGTTAGACGCAGCGTTTATGTCGACGCGCACCTTGTTTATGCGCTCGCGCTTCTTCTTGCCGTCGCGCTGCTGCTGAGCCTTCTCCTCGCGCTCCTTGCGCTTCTCCTCCTTCGACTTCTTCTTGGGACGGGTGCTCTGGTTGAGCGTTGCGAGGTCTATCTTTCCGAGCACGTTCACCTTAGGAGCGTTCAGCATCTTCTTCTCGCTCTTTGTGGTGAAGATGTCGTCGCTCTTCTGCTGCTGTGCCAGATGCTTCTGCTCCAGCGGTGTGCGCTGGTCGGCGGGCTTGTCGCCAGCAGCTACAGGAGCCTCCTGTGCTGCGTTGGCAGCGGCTTTAACCTCGGGCTGTGCCTTCTTCTGCTCAGCCTCCTGCGCCTTAGGTGCTGCGGGCTTAGCCTCAGCGTGCTGTGCAGCAGGCTTCTGTGCGTTCTGCTGTGCAGGCTTAGCTTCTGCGGGCTTTGCGGCGTTATTCACTACGGGCTTCTGTGCAGTCCCGTTGTTGGCTTTTGCAGAGTCGTGGCTCACGGCAGCAGTCACGTTCTTGCTGTTCTTTCCGGCAGTCTGAGCGGCAGGCTTTGAAGGCTGCTTCTTTCCCAAACTGTCGAGGTCTATTTTTCCCAGGGGCTTATACTGCTGCACTCCTGCGGGGAGCACACGCTCTGTACGGCCTTCCTTAGCCTGGTCCTTGGCCTGTTTCTTGTCCTTGGGCTTCTTCTGGAGCAGCTTCTCGGCTTGCGAGCGCACCTCCTTGTCCTGCTTGAAGGCTTCTACCAGAGCGTTATACTGCTGGTCGTTGAGCTTGAAGCTCAGCTCCTGTTTCACCTCTCCCAGTTCACTTCTCTTTTCAAGGAATTCAACTGCCGTTTGAAGTCCTATATTCAATTCGCTTAATGCTTTGTTTAACCTGATGCTCATTCTGTTTTTTTATCGTTCATCATGCGTGGCGGTGCCTCTTCCCCGTAAGCAGGAACCTGAGGTTGCTGCTTCGCTGTCGCTGCTACGCCATGGCGCATATAGTTTTCTTTTTTTAATAAAATTATTGTCTGCACGACCTCTCGCGGCTTGTCTCTGCAAGCGCCTGTCGGCAATATGTTTTGGTCAACTTGCCGTGGCAGGTGCGTGTCGTCACACCGTCCTGCCGTGGCAAGGATAGAAATGAGAGCCGGAGAAAATTATTTCTCAAACTCTGCGCGGAGCACGTTGAGCACATGATCCACGGTCTCTTCTTCAAGGTCAGCCTTCTCAACGAGCATCTCACGCGGAGCGTTGAGCACCGCCTTGGCTGTGTCGAGACCGATGCCCTTGATGGCGTCGATAACCCACTGGTCGATCTCGTCGACAAACTCGTCGAGGTAGATGTCCTCTTCCTCCTCGTCGCCGTTAACCTCGCGGAACACGTCGATGGTGTACTTGGTGAGCATAGACGCCAACTTGATGTTCAGACCTCCACGGCCGATGGCCAGGCTCACCTCCTGTGGCTGAAGGAACACCTCTGCCTTGTGGTTCTCCTCGTCGATGTTGATGCTTGACACCTTGGCCGGTGAGAGCGCACGCTGGATGAAGAGCTTGGTGTTGGCTGTCCAGTTGATGACGTCGATGTTCTCGTTGCCGAGCTCGCGCACGATGCCGTGAACGCGGCTACCCTTGACACCCACACATGCTCCCACGGGGTCAATGCGCTCGTCGTAGCTCTCGACGGCGATCTTGGCACGCTCTCCCGGCATGCGGGCGATGGCCTTGATGCTGATCAGACCGTCGTTGATCTCGGGCACCTCTGCCTCGAGCAGACGCTGAAGGAAAGCAGGGCTTGTGCGCGAAAGGATGATCTTGGGGTTGTTGTTCTCGTTGTCCACGCGCTCGATGACGGCACGCACGGTCTCACCCTTGCGGTACACGTCGCTGGGGATCTGCTCGCTCTTAGGCAGCGACAGCTCGTTGTTCTCGTCGTCTACCACGAGCACCTCGCGCTTCCACACCTGGTACACCTCGCCGGCGATAACCTGTCCCACACGATCCTTATATTTGTTGTAGAGCGAGTCGTGCTCCAGCTCCAGCACCTTCGAAGCGAGAGTCTGGCGTAGGTTCAGGATGGCGCGGCGACCGAACTTGGTGAAGTCGACAGCCTCAGACACATCCTCGCCCACCTCATAGTCGGGCTCAATCTTGCGTGCCTCGGTGAGCGAGATCTCCTTGTTCTCGTCCTGCACCTCGCCGTCTGCCACAACCACGCGGTTACGGTATATCTCAAAGTCGCCCTTGTCGGGGTTCACGATAACGTCGAAGTTCTCGTCGCTACCGAAAATCTTTGCAAGCACATTGCGGAAACTCTCCTCGAGCACACTCACGAGAGTTGTGCGGTCGATGTTCTTTGTTTCCTTAAACTCTTTGAACGAGTCGAACATGCTCACTGTATCGTCATTTTTTAATGCTGCCATTTGTGTTTACTTGAAACTGATTAAATATTTTGTATATTTCACTTTATCCATCTCGAACGTATGATCCACATCCATGAGCTGCGGACGCTTCTTGCCTTCCACCTTCACCTTTTCCTGTGTGGTGACAACGAAGCTGTTGCCGTCGACGCTCTTCAGCACGCCTTTATATTTCTTGCCGTCGGCATCGAGCACCTCCACATCTTTGCCTACGAAGCACTCATACTGGCGCGGCACCTTGAAGGGCTGTCCCAGACCAGCAGAGCCTACCTCCAGTTCATAGTCTTCCTCATCGCGGCTCAAGTGCTCCTCGATGAAGCGGCTGAGCTCCACACAGTCTTCAATCCACACGCCGTCGGCATGGTCAATCTCCACTACAATCTTGTTGTCGGCGCTTATCTCTATGTCTACAAGAAAATATTCCTTGTCCTCGAGCCAACTCTCAACAATCTCTTTAACGGTGTTTTTGTTTATCATACATTTTGTTTGGGGCGTGTTGTCGTTTTCTTTTTTGTTTTGCTTGCCACGCCGTGTTGTGATTTACAGTTGTTTTTTCATCTCATCCCGCCAGCCTGTTTACAGGCGAGACCTCAGTAATTAAAAAAATGAGGAGCTCTCTCGGAGCCCCTCATTCCACTGAATGGTGCAAAGTTACGAAAAAATCCATACTTATACAAATATTTTATGTGTTTTCTTGCAATTTTAGTCTAATTGTTGAGCCATCGCAATGAGTTTTCACCGACATCGTTTGCGGAGCACGAAAAAAGTTGTAAATTTGTATGGCTTAAAACAGCAGCCTATAAAAAAAACAGTTTTTCAGAAAAAAATGCAACATACACAACATAAAGGTCTTGAACGTCGCGTAAGCAACGACATGGACCTTGCGGGAAGAGCCATGAGCCTTGTGGGAAGAGCCATGAGCCTTGAAGGCAGAGCCATGAGCCCTGCGGGAAGAGCCATGAGCCCTGCGGAAAGAGCCATGCTTGGACCGCTCACCCTTTTCGTCATCATCACAGCCCTCATCCTCACTATCGCTTCTTGTGGAGGCAAAGAGAAGGAAGGTGCCGTGGTGTCTGACGAGAAGAAGATTGAGCAGATAAAGAGCATCAGCATGTCGCAGCCAGAGCTCGCCCTCTCCATGCTCGACAGCGCCGAGGTGCTCCGCACCATGCCCATGTATGATGTCAACGCCCTGCGTGCCATCGTCTACAACAACTCGTCAAACGACAACACAAAGGCGCTCCACTATGCCTTGCTCGCCAGCACCGACAGTCTGCTCACCCACAACAACGAGAAGCGTCTGGCTGTGGCGTCGGTCCTGGCATACCAATATTTTAAATGTGGCATCTACGACCGCTGTCTGCTCACCGCCGAGCAGGCCATCACCCTGGCACGCAAGCTCAAAGCGGCTGACAAGGAAGCGTCCATTCTCAACACCAAGGCCATGTGTGAGAGCGAGATAGGGTTGGTTGACAAGGCGTTGCGCTCGTTCGACAGCGGCATCAGTCTGCTGCGCCAACAGGTTCACACCGCCGACACATGGAGCACATGGAGCGACCTCGTCGACATGTACTCGCAGAAGGCCAACGTGTTGCTCGACAACCATCGTTACACGGAGGTGGCAGCCATGTATGACACCTTCAGCGAGGCAGTTACGACCATGGCTGAGCGCAAGCCCGAGAGAGTGGCGGGCGGCAACGACTGGTCAAAGGCGATGTTCTACGCTGTCTACTCGGTGACCTACGCACACCTTGGCGAGAAGCAGAAGGCTTATGAGTTCTACTCGAAGCTCCTCGACACCGACCTCTCCAAGACGCCGTCGGGCATTACCTTCCTCGTGCCATACCTCCTGCTGGAGCGCCGCTACGGCGAAGCCATAACGAAGCTTGAGGAAGAAGAGGCGTTCTTCAAACGACGCGGGCGCGACACCGTCGACTATTATTTTGTGCGCACGCTCCTGCCTTCCAAGGCCGATGCCCTCTTCAACGAAGGTCGCTACCGCGAGGCGGCGCTCACGGGCCTGAGGGCCATTGCGCTGAACGACAGTCTGTCTCTGAAACTGAAGAAGCAGAACGCCATGTCGATGAGTCAGCTGCTCGATTCAAAGCACAAGGACATGCGCATAAACGAGCAGGCACGCGACCTGCGCAACAGTCGCACCATCGTGGCTCTCGTGTCGTTCCTCATGGCCATCCTTGGCGTGCTCTTCATCAGGGTCATGTCTTACAACCGTCTGGTGCAGCGAAAGAACCGTGCCGCCGCAGCTACCATAAACGAGCTGACCGCTGCCAAGGAGCAACTCGCCTATCTGCTGGCATCGAAAAGCAGGAACGACGATGCTGCTAAAGAGAGGGAACGCGACGATGCCGCTGAGGAGAGGGGACGCGACGATGCGGGAACCCAAGAGCAGGGTATAAGCCAAGAAAGCTCAGCCGCCAACGAGAAATCTTCACCACAAGCAACCGCTTGCCATGAGGAAAACAATAAAAAGGTGGAGACGGAATGTGCAGGGATCGGAGAGAAAACGGGAAGCGGAGAAGAAACTGTAAACAGAAAAAGTGTTGAGAACGGGAAAAAAGCAGAGAACTTACAGAAAACGATGAATGGGGAGAACAAAAAGAACGGTGAAAATATAGAGAACGGAGAACGAGCAGAGAACGGAAAGCGAGCAGAGAACGGAGGACGAGCAGAGAACGGAGGACGAGCAGAGAACGGAGAGGGAGCAGAGAACGGAGAGGGAGCAGAGAACGGAGAGCGAGCAGAGAACAGAGAAGATGTTGAGAAAAAGGGGCTGTCCGTAGCAACGAGCGAGGTGGCATCAGAAGAAGAGGATGCCGCTGCCAGATTAAAAGACGACAAGTCGCGCGACATGTTCTTGCAGCTTGAGCAGCGCATCATCAACGAGCGCCTGTTCCGCAAGCCTAAGATCTCTCGCGACGAGCTTATCGCCTTGCTCGGCGTGGACAAGGGCACGTTCGTGTCGTTGCTCATGGTCTTCTCGGGCAAGCCGTTCAACCGTTACATCAACGACATGCGTCTCGACTATGCCGCCGCGCTCCTTCGCAAGAACACCAACTTCTCGGTCGAGGCAATAGCCATCGACTGTGGCATCCCCGTACGCCAGACCTTCTACCGCCTGTTCACGGAAAAGTTTGGACTATCGCCGGCGGAGTATAGGAAGATGAATGAGTAAAGCCCCACCCCCGCGCCGCTTCGCGAGGGAACCACACCACCTACAGCCCCACCCCCGCGCCGCTTCGCGGCTAACCCCTCCCCTTAGGGAGGGGAGTGATTAGCCAAGGGCTATTGAATTCTTCACTCTTCACTTCCAAGGCGCCAGCCCTTTTTTACTTTTTTACCTTTAAAAAAGGCTATAGGATTTTTCACTTTTCGTTTTTCACTTTTCCTTTAAATGCGGCGCCAGCCCTTTTTTACCTTTTTACTTTTTTACCTTTAAAAGCCCCTTTAATAAAAATTTCCATTCCCTTGCTTGCGCCCTCCTGTATGTGCGTGAGGTTTCTAATGCCATGTCCCACAGTAGGCTCAGGATCAATGAGATATATGGGGGTGTTGGGCTTGGCATACTGAACCAGACCGGCGGCGGGATAGACGTTCAGCGACGTGCCGATGATGACCATGATGTCGGCCTCTGACACCTCCTTGGCAGCCTCCATGATCTTGGGCACATTCTCACCGAAGAACACGATGTAAGGCCGCAGCAACGAACCGTCACCTGCCTTGGTGCCAGGCTCCACGGTGCAATGGTCCTCGGGCAACTCCACGATGTAACGCTCATCGTCAGGGTCCTTGCTTGAGCACACCTTCGACAACTCGCCATGCAGATGAATGACCTTCGACGACCCTGCCTTCTCGTGCAGGTTGTCCACGTTCTGCGTCACCACCACCACGTCGTAGCTGTCCTCCAACGACTTGATGAGCTTATGTCCCTCGTTGGGCTGGGCCGCATAGAGCTTCTTGCGAAGCATGTTGTAGAAATTTGTCACCAGTGTGGGGTCGGTCTCCCAACCCTCATGCGTGGCAACCTGCTGCACAGGATAGTTCTCCCACAAGCCGTCATTGCCGCGGAACGTCTTGAAACCACTCTCCACCGACATGCCGGCACCGGTGAGAAACACTATCTTCTGCTTCTTCTCACAATTCTGCATCTTATCACCATCTGGCTTCTTCTCACCATTCTGCTTCTTCTGCCCGTTCATTTTTTCATTGTCTGCCATAACTCTTTCTCCTTTAAACATTTTTATCTTTAACCAGACTTTCGCAAACAAAACCGCTTTTCAAGATCTTGTCGCCTCAAGCAAGCATCGACACGCTCGCCTCTGGCGCTTGCCGGAACGTCGCCGAAGGCATGCGTCAAGGCCGGGAGCGGCATCGCCGTCTTAAGCAGGACCGCTGACAGAGCGCTCGCAAAAGCCCAATTACATTAATATATGCAAAAATAATCTTTTTTCTAAAAACAAAGCCACATCATTCAAGAAAAATAAGTATTTTTGCACTTTAAACAAAAAGGGCCATTCCTAAAACGGATAAAAGCAGAAACAAATAATACAAAATAAAAACAAAACAACAACAAAATTTATCATGGACAAGTTAAGTTACGCTTTGGGTCTGAACATCGGACACCAGCTTTCACAGATGGGTGCCAAGGGCCTCAACATCGACGATTTCGCACAGGCAATAAAGGACGTTATTGCCGGTAACACACCGCAGCTCGCCGACGCAGAAGCGCAAACAATCTTACAGAAGTTCTTCCAGGACCTGGAGGAGAAGCAGCGTGCAGCACAGGCAGAGACCTTCAAGGCTGTGAAGAAGAACGGCGAGGACTATCTCGCTGAGAACGCAAAGAAGGACGGCGTCATCACACTGCCCAGCGGTCTCCAGTATCAGGTGCTCAAGGAAGGCAACGGCCGCAAGCCAAAGGCCACCGACACCGTGAAGTGTCACTATGAGGGCATGCTCATCGACGGAACAATGTTCGACAGCTCTATACAGCGCGGCGAACCCGCCGAGTTCCCCCTGAACGGCGTGATCGCAGGATGGACCGAAGGTCTGCAGCTCATGCAGGAGGGTGCCAAGTATCGCTTCTTCATTCCTTACACTCTCGGCTACGGCGAGCGCGGCGCAGGACAGGCCATTCCTCCCTTCGCAGCTCTCATCTTCGACGTGGAGCTTATCGAGGTGAAGTAAAAAAAAGAATCCCTCTACAACAAGAAAACATTAAAGAACAAAACATAAAAAAAAAAATGAAAAAACTTTTCATCGCAGCCGTTATGGCTGTAGCCGCCATGGGCATGACCTCTTGCGGCAACTCTACACCCAAGCCCAACCTCAAGACCGACGTCGACACCCTTAGCTACGCTATGGGTCTCTCACAGACACAGGGTCTGAAGGAATATCTCGTACAGATGGACATCGACACCACCTATATCGACGCTTTCGTAAAGGGCCTCAACGAAGGTGCCAACGCTGGCGACGACAAGAAGAAGGCTGCCTATTTTGCTGGCGTAAACATCGGTCAGCAGATCAGCAACCGCATGGTCAAGGGCATCAACCACGAGATCTTCGGTGAAGATTCTACCAAGACCATCTCTCTGAAAAACTTCATGGCGGGCTTCATCACTGGCGTTACAGGCAAGAAGGGTCTCATGACCATCGAGCAGGCCGGACAGACAGCACAGATGAAGATGATGGCTATCAAGGCCAAGAACATGGAGAAGAAATATGGCGCCAACAAGGAAGCAGGAGAGAAGTTCCTCGCTGCCAACGCCAAGAAGGCTGGCGTGAAGATGCTCCCCTCAGGTCTTCAGTATAAGGTTATCAAGGAGGGCAACGGTGCCATGCCTAAGGACACATCGCTCGTGACCGTCAACTATGAGGGCCGCACCATCGACGGCAAGGTGTTCGACAGCAGCTACAAGCGCAACCAGCCTGCCGAGATGCGCACAAACCAGGTTATCAAGGGCTTCACAGAGGCTCTCGTTCACATGCCTGCCGGATCAGTGTGGGAGGTTTACATTCCTCAGAACCTCGCTTACGGCGAGCGTGAGGCTGGCGAGATCAAGCCTTTCTCTACTCTGATCTTCAAGATCGAGCTTCTTAAGGTCAAGTAAGTTGATGCTTTGACAAGCATCTGACGCCTAAGAAACAAGACAAGAAACATATAGATTACTTGCGACGAGTGACAAGAAGACAAGAGCCATAAAGAAGAGGCACCGACCTCATCGCGGCTTGTCTCTCGTCACTCGTCACTTATTTAATGAACTTTCACAACTATGAAGAAAATCATTATGCTTGCTCTCATCATAGCAGCAAGCTCTGCCGTTTATGCCGTGCCCGGCAAGAAGAAAAAGAAAGAGGCAGAAAAAACTGAACAGCCCAAGCCCGTGGTTCTCACCTCGGCAAGCGATACGCTGAGCTATGCCGCCGGCAAGATGCTCACACGCGGTCTGGACCAGTATCTCATCTCTGAACTGAAGGTCGACACCGCCTACATGGCTGAGGTAGAAGCTGGCTTCCGCGAGGGAATGACCCGCGACGCTGCCGACCCCAAGGCTGTGGCTCACAGCGCTGGCTTGCAGGTGGCCCAGATGGTACTCGGACGCATGCTCCCCGGCATCGAGAAGCAGTTTGCTGGCAGCGAACACACCATCGACAAGACAAAGCTCTGCGAGGGCTTCGTGTCAGCGCTCCGCAACGACACAACCATCATGACAACAGAGCACGCAACCAACACCTTCACACAGATGCGCAAGGCTGACGAGGAGAAGGCCAACGCTGCATGGAAGGCGAAGAACGAGCAGTGGCTCAAGGACAACGCCCAGAAAGAGGGCGTGAAGACTACGGAGAGCGGACTGCAATATAAGGTCATCACCGAGGGCCACGGCGCCATTGCCCAAAAGAGCAGCACCGTGACCGTGAAATATGAAGGCAAGCAGATCGACGGCACCGTGTTCGACAGCAGCTACAAGCGCAACCCGCAAACCACCGACTTCAAGCCGGAGCAGGTGATCAAGGGCTGGACAGAGGCTCTGTGCATGATGCCCGAGGGCAGCAAGTGGGAGCTTTACATCCCGCAGAATCTGGCTTATGGCGAACGCGCCGCTGGCGGCACCATCAAGCCCTACTCTACCCTCATCTTCACCGTGGAGCTGGTAAAGGTCAAGAACGAAGAGCCTAAGGCTGAAAAGACTGAAACCGCCGGCGCTGCCAAGAAGGCTCCTGCCAAGAAGCCCGTGGCCAAGAAGAAAGTAAGAAAAGCGGTTGCCAAGAAAAAATAAGAAAAGCTACTGCTAAGAAGAAATAAGAAGAACAACTGCCAAGAAGAAACAAAAAAGCGGTTGCTAAAAGAAACAAGAAAAGCGGTTGCTAAAAGAAGTAAAAAAACAGGAACGAGCAGAATTCATCAGATTCTCTGCTCGTTTCTGTTTTTTTTATAGGCTATCATTAATGTCTTGAAAAAGCCAACATCTGTTCTTTCAAGGCCATGTTTCTGTTTTTTTTACTGCTTCAATTTGAAGACCTCGTCAAGCGACAATCCTGTCATGTCTGCAACAACTTCAGCTGACATGCCCTTGTCAAGCATCTTTTTCGCAACTTCCATAAATCCTTCAGCTCGCCCTTCAGCAATTCCTTCAGCTCGTCCTTCAGCTCGTCCTTCAGCAAACTTCGTCTTTTCTGCCGTTCTTATCGCATTCACGATGTCGCGATACGCGTTCATGCTGTCCTCATACAGTTTCTGCTCCTGCTGGTTAAACTTCGCTATCTCTGCCTGCTCGAAGAGACGAGTGAAGACACGCTCCTGCAATGCGGCGGGACGCTGCATCAGCTTTGAGAGGTTCTTCAGCACAAACATCCACTTGTCGTACATGGTCACGAGCTCCGTTTCTTTCTTGTCGAACTTTGGAATCTCAACATAAATGTAGGTCAGCTTGTCGTAGAACACCTCGTGCGTGTCGACCTCCATAAGCTTCACCTCATGGTGCCAGCGCTTGGCGTTCTCAAGGCCGTCAGCAAAATTGAAGTTCAACAGACCGATGGTGTAGACAGGATTGAGATAAAAATCCCACTCGCCTCCACGCTGCGCCTGTTCGCGGATGGGAAACGTGGAATAGTAGATGGTGCGGTCTTTGAAAAACTCCTGGTAGACGTTCTGCATCTCTACAATAAACTTCTCGCCCTTGTCGTTCTCACAATAAACATCGAAGACGGCGCGGCGGGCATCGATGCGGTCGCCAAGCTGCTCCGAGTTGAGATATGTGACATCCTGAACGTTCTGTTCGCCATGGAACATCGCGTTCAAGAAGCTTATAAGCAATTCCTTGTTAAACTCTGAGCCAAACAAGCGCTTAAAGCCGAAGTCGGTATGTGGGTTGATGTATTTGTCTATCATAAAACAGCTGTTTTTATTCCATCCGCAAATATACAGCATTTTAGCCAATAAAACAACAACGATGCTTAACTATTTTTTCCAAGCGAATATATGCCGTCAGCTATTTGGGGCTCTATAATGGAAGATTTTTAAACCTCCATGAAAGAAAGACATTAAAGGCTATTTCTGCATAAATATGCAAAAATGGCCTTTGTTTTTACCCGATTTTCCATTAAGCCGAAATGACAAAATGAAAGTGCCTTAATGGCGTTGTCAAAGAGGCTCTTTGAGGAGCTCATTTGGGCTCTTTGACGACCTCAAAGAGGCTCTTTGACAACACCAGACTGTTTTTAACATCTGTTAAGAATTTGTGTCGTTTTTTGCGCTTTTTTCTTCTCACAAAGAAACCAAAACAAGATATTTGCCAACATTCTGATTTTTCAATTTCCTCTTCACAAACCGCATAAATATACGCTCAAACCGTATATTTATGCAATCACAAAAGACACGATAAATGACAGCGAAGCTCATTTTCGATTTTTAGAAACAGGCCTTGCCAGACAAAAGTTCTTATCAGCAAAAGCAACGACATCAGGACAACATGAAGCCAAAATACTCATAAAAATAACATTTTATTACAAAAACATTTGACATTCAAACAAAAATGACTAAATTTGCGCCATTTATATGTCATACTCTTAAAACACTATCTTATGAGGAAAAGAAAAAGAATCACAGCGCTTTGCTTGGCATTGCTTGCCGTAGGAGCAATGACAGCGCAAGACCTAAAAATTTACGGTCACATGACATTGTCGGATAGTTTCGATTTCCCTCCCACTGGAATTTACGCTTTCCAGCCTAAGGCAGGAACAGCTATTACGCCAATTTTCGAACAAAGTGATTGGTATTCGAGCGGAGGATTGGTATTCATCGACGGCAAATTGTACTCAGTGAACCGCGACAACAAGAAAATTGATGTGTATGACACCAAAGCAACACCGTGGGCAGCCGAATCGCAAGTGGCTTTCAGTGGATTCAATGGAGCCACCGACTTAACTTACGACATCACCACGCAAAAGGTTTACGGATGCTTCATTGAGACAGACAAGACCTATTCTTTCGGAACCTTAAACCTTGAAACAGGCGAGCGGACAAAAATAGCAACCCTGCCACAATTCTATTTTGCCATTGCCGCCAACAGCCAAGGCACAATATACGGAGTGGGTGCCGACCTTGCACTTTACAAATTTGACAAATCGACAGGCAGCGCGACAAAAGTTGGCGATACAGGGCTCGAAACAATAGACCACTGGGTTCCGCAATCGGCTGAATTCGACCAAGACAGCAACACGCTATATTATTGTTACAACACGAGAAACTTCTCAATTATTACAAACAAAACCTACCTTTACACAATAAACACAGAAACGGGACAGGCAGACAAGGTGATGCAGTTTCCGCAGAACGAAACGTTTGTAGACATCTACATCCCGGCTTCGACACAGAGCGTTGGCGCACCTGCCAAGGTGGAAGAGCTCATGGCTTCGTTCGACAAGGGCACTGGCAACGGAAAGGTTTCGTTCGTCATGCCAAAGAAGAGCATAGACGGAAAGGACCTCTCCGGAAACCTCGACTACACCATTGCCATTGGCGGCGAGACCGTGGCAACGGGTTCAGCCAAGGCTGGCGATGCCGTAAGCAAAGACGTGAGCACAACAGCAACGGGCGAGACCACCCTTGCCGTGACGCTGACAAACGGTTCTGGCAAGACTTCATTGACCGAAAAGACAGCCTTCATTGGCATCGACACGCCGCTGACGGTCGGCAACTTAAAGCTAAGCACCGCCGACAACCAAACCGTGACACTTACATGGGATGCTCCAACGGCAGGTGTGCATGGGGGATATATTGATCCTGAAAACCTGACATACAGGGTAACACGCATGCCTGAAGGAAAAGTGTGTGCCGACGCTCTTACCGCAACAACATTCAGCGAGAAGCTGTCTGCTGAAAAGATAACAAGCATATATTATAATGTGGAGGCAAAGAACTCGGCTGCAAGCGGCGAGGCCACAGCTTCGAACCGCGTAAACGTGGGCAAGCCTATCGAGACGCCTTTCAATGAAGCCTTCGACAATGACGAACGGTTCGCAACCTTCACCGTGACCGACGGCTACAGCGACGGTTCCACATGGAAACGTGTAACAAACAGTGAAGACAACACCAGCTATGCCGTTTGCGAATATAACAAAAACAACCCAAAGGACGAATGGCTTATCACGCCATCGATAAAACTGAACAAGGGTGTCAGATATGTGCTCTCGTTCAAGGCTTCAAGTGTTTACATGACAAAGCCCGAGAAGATGGAGGTGGCATACGGCAAATGCGCCACACCAGAGAACATGACCAATGTGGTGATGAAGCCGACCGTTGTGGACAACAACAAATCGGGCGAATGGAAGGAATACTCATATATAATAGAGGTACCTGAAGGCGGAAATTACAATTTCGGATTCCATGCCGTTTCTGATGCCGACATGTTCAATCTCGCCCTGACTAATGTCAGCATCGAGGGTTCGCACATGTCGGCTCCTGCCGAGGTGAGCAACCTTGTGGCAACATCTGATGCCAACGGTACCCTTACGGCTGATGTCGTTTTCACCGCTCCTTCAAAGACAGTTGGCGGCAAGGACATTGACAAGCTCACAAAGGTAGAGGTTCTATGCAACGGAACATTGCAGAAGACCATTGACAACCCGCAACCGGGATCGGAACAGAAGGCAACCATTGACGTGAACAGCGGCTTAAACAACATCTCTATCTTGGCATACAACGAAGCAGGAGCAAGCATTCCTGCAAAAACAACCGTATATGCAGGACCTGACGTACCGGGCAAGACAACCGTCAACGTGCAACTGAAAGACGGAAAACAAATTGTTTCATGGGAAGCGCCAAAGGGACAGAACGGTGGCTATGTAGACCCTGCCGACTGCAAATATACCGTTTACCGCTTTGTCGGTGACGAGCAGAAAACGCTCGTGGAAGACACTGAGGAAACAAGCTTCACGGACGATTATGCAGCTACTAGCCAGGTCGTTGTAACTTATGCCGTTATACCAAACAACAGCTTGGGCTATGGAACATACAGCACGGCACATCCTATTGTTGTGGGAGGCACACCATACGAGCTGCCATATTTCGAGACATTCAAATCGGGCTTCAGCACATATCCCATCTGGAGCATGGTGGCACGTTCAGGCATAGGCAGCTGGGTGTTGTATGACAAGGACAAGACTCAGGGAATGCCTAAGCCTTACGACGAGGATGGAGGCTACATCTTCTTTTCAAAGAACAATGACGGCGACCGCTGCCAACTGTTCTCTGGAAACATAGACCTCAAGGGAGCGAAGAACCCTACTCTCGAGCTATGGTACTATAACAAGAAATCGCAGAACACCCTCGCCATACAGGCTTCTGCCGACACTGGTGCATGGGAGGATCTAAAGGTTATCAACTATAACAACGATCTGCCCGAGGGATGGTCAAAGCTAATTCTGCCTCTTTCTCAATATAAGAACAACAGTTATCTGCAGATAGGATTCGAGGCAACGGCAAACGACAACGGCATAATAGCGATTGATGCTATCGGCGTGCGCGACCTTTACGCTAACGATCTTGCCGTGACGCTCAGCGGTAAGAAACATTTCTTCTATGATGCCGACAACACACTTTCGGCAACCGTGGAGAACCTCGGACAGACAGTGGCAGAAGACTATGCTGTAAATTTCTACTGCAACGACAAACTTTTCTCAACAGAGAAAGGAACACCTCTCGCTGCCGGAGAAACGAAAGTGGTCTCATGCAATGTAAAGCTCGGCCTTGATAATGCCGATACAGACAACTACCATGTGGAAGTGGCATACGCTGCCGATGAGAACTCTGCCAACAACGTGTCTGACGTGCTGGCGGTGACCAACAGCTTGCCTAAATATCCAACAGCCAAGGGGTTAGCTGCATCAGCCGAAGGCAACAGCGTGCACCTCACATGGACAGCACCAGAGACTTATGTGGCACCTGCCACTGAAGCCGTGACAGAGAGCTTTGAAGATTACACACCGTTCACGATTGATGATCTTGGCGACTGGACGCTTGAAGATGTGGAGGGCGAAGAAGGAACCTTCGGCTTACTGCCTCTCAACTTCCCATATCGGGAGGCAGCAAAATCGTTCCAGGTGTTCAACGCTGATTATCTGCACATGCGCAGCGATGGCGACTATGAGGTTTGGGCTGCACACACAGGCAAGCAGATGCTCATGGCCTTTGCCGACAAGGACCGTCTGAACGACGATTGGCTGATTTCGCCTGAACTCTCGGGCAACAAACAGACTATCAAGTTCTGGGTTCGGTCTATCTCAGGCAATTATCCTAATGAGACTTACTCGGTAATGGCATCAAGCAAAGGCAGAGAGGTTGCCGACTTTACAGAAGTGGCTAAGGGTGAAGCACCGCTCGACTGGACAGAAAAGGAAGCAGAATTGCCTGAGGGCACTAAGTATTTCGCTATACGCTGTACCTCAAACAACTGTTATCTTATGGTTCTTGACGATGTGACATACATTCCCGGCACAGGTCTGCCCAGCGAGTTGTCGCTCGTGGGTTACAACATCTACCGTGACGGCGAGAAAATCACCCAGGAGCCTGTAGGTACAACTGCGTTCACCGACAAAATCGACATAAGCAAGAACCATCTCTATGCCGTAACAGCTGTTTATGCAACAGGCGAATCTCGCTTCTCAAACGTGGTGGCGCTTGGCAATTTGAGCGGTGTCGCTTCAGTAGAATCGGACAAAGTGTCTATAAAAGCTCTCAACAGCCATATCATCGTTGCACAGGCAGAAGGCAAGAACATAACCATAAGCAACGCTGCAGGTGCGGTTCTCTTCAACGGGAAAGCCACAGAACCGACCGTTTCTGTGCCAGCTACAAATGGCATCTATGTTGTAAAGGTTGGCGACAACGTCAAGAAGATTGTGGTGAGACAATAATTCTGTTTATTGACACGATTGTTTTAGACCAATAGATTTTTGTTTGGCCTTAAGCATTAAAAAGGGAGCGGACCCACGAAAGGTTCGCTCCCTTTTAAATTGTACTAAACTATAGAGGATGTATCTTTGTCGTTACTCCTTGTCCCACCATACGCGGGTGTTGTTGAAGTTGTCCTCGGTCTGCAAACCAAGACGGTTGAGAGCCTCCTTATAGTTTGCACCGTTGATCTGAACCTCGTCAGAAGGATAAGGCATGCGGCGAACGATGCCAGGACCCCAGTTGCCCATTGAGCTGAAGTTGGGCTGCAGATGAGTCTTCTCCTCCAATACGGGATAGCCAGAACGACGCCAGTTGGCGTAGGTCTCATACTCGTCGAAGAAGCAGTTGATCCAATATTGGGTGTTGATCTGCTCATAAGCCTTAGCTGCATCGTAGGGGTTAGCAGCGAGGTAAGCGTTGATGGCTGCGTCGGTGAGATATGTGCCCACGAGAGCCTTGGCGTTAGCACTTGGGAAAGCGCTGAACTGCTTCATGGCGCAACGCACGCCAGCCTCATAGAAAGTCTTTGCGTCGCCGCTGATGTAGCCACGGAGAGCAGCCTCTGCAAGCAGCAGGTTGGTCTGGGCAGCTGTGCATACGAACGTAGGACCTGTGGGGTCGCCGTAGGTTGAGCGGTTGGGCTGTGAGTAAGCCTTCTTGTAATACTTGTCGCTGTTCTTGTCAGAAAGAACCTCATCGGTAAACTCTGTGACGTTGTACTTCTTGATAGAGTAGTCAGATGAGGGGCTCATGCTGAAGAAGCCGGGGAGAGCCTTCTGCAAAGCAGGAGCAGCGTTGTCTGCCTTGGCGGGATCCACGTCCTTTGTATCATAGTCGGTAGGATAAACACACATGAAGAGAGGAATACGCGGGTCGTTGGTGCTCTTGAGCAGGTCGAGGAACGTTGTGTTGATGAAAGCCACACCCGGATCTTCGTGAACGATGATCTTTGCGTAAGGCTCAGAAGAGTCGTTGGTTGTTACACCGCCGGCGTGCATGAGCATGCAGTTGTCGTCGTTGCTTGTGATCACGCCGTTGGCGAAAGCCTTGGCAGCGTAGGTCTTGGCTGTGGCGTCGTCAACCTTTGTCAGACGCATGGCCACGCGAAGCATGAGCGAGTTGGCAAACTTCTTCAGCTTGGCAACGTCACCGTTGTAGAAGAGCTCCTGCTTGCCGAGAGATGCTACGCCTGAGCCGAGAGCTGCCTGAGCCTCGTCAAGCTCCTTGAGGAGATCCATGTAGATGTCCTTCTGCGTGTCATACTTTGGATAAGGATACTCTGCGGGCTGTCCTGCCTCTGAGTAGGGAATGTCGCCGTGGAGGTCGGTAAGACGCTGGAAGGTGTATGCACGGATGATACGCGCGATCTGATAGTTCTGCTGGTTAGCAGGATCGTCCTTCCACTTTGAGATAACGGTCTGGATGTCACGGATGGCGGCACGGTCGCCAGAGCCGAGCACAGAGCCCCAGTAAGAGGCAGCATAGCCGTTAGAGTAGCTGTTGAGACCGTAGCTCCACCACCAGCCACCGGCAGCGATGTGCTGGTTCCACTGTGAGAGGTAGATAAGTCCGTCGCGCCATACGTCCCAGTCGGAACCGAGCGCCTGGTGCTGTGCGTTTGTGAATACCATCTGGTAGTTCACGTTTCCAGAGTTGGAGTGCTCCGGATCGACGTTGAGGTCACCGAAGTCGCCGCAGCTTGAAGCCAGTGCGACAATGGAGAGCGCAGCGAGTGTATTTTTAATATATCTTTTCATAGCTGTTATGATCTTATGTTATGTTAGAATTTGACGTTTACATTGAAACCGATGTTGCGGGTGTAAGGATAACCGTTGAGCTCAAGACCCTGACCGTTGCTGTTGGTGTAAGCCGACTCGGGATCGATATTGTCGGTGTGCTTCATGATTGTCCACAGGTTGCGGCCAATTACAGACACTGTCAAACCTTTCACATACTTGGTCTTCTCGAGAAGGCTCTTGGGGAATGTGTAGCTCAGCGAAACCTCACGCAGCTTGATGAAGCTTGCGTTGTATGTAAACTCTTCAGCGATGTTGTTCTCGCAGATCTTGCCATAGTAGTTCTGTGCTGACACAGCCACCTGGTTGGGCTGACCTGTTGCCTCGTCAATGCCCGGGAAGACATAGAGCTGGTTGGGGTTCTCGGCTGTACGTCCTACGAGCGTGTTCTTGTGGAGACCGTTGCTGTAGGCCTGGTAGTTAGAACCAGAGAAGAGCTTGGCACCGAACTTGTAGTCAACGAGGAATGAGAGAGAGAAGTCGCGATACTTGAGCGTGTTGCTCCAACCGCCAGTGTACTTGTACACACCGCTGCCGAGGCTCACCTGCTCGCCGTTGTTCTGAGGCATACCGTCCTTGAGGAGGAGGCGTCCCTGGTCGTCGCGCTTATACTTGTAGCCGATGAGCTGTCCGTAAGCCGAGCCGACAACGTTGTAAACGCCTACTGAGCCCATGCGCGATGTTGCGCCCTCGATGGCAAGACGCTTAACGCCCTCGCCGAGATACTTAACCTCAGAGTTGTTTACAGAGAAGTTGAAGACGGTGTTCCACATGAAGCGCTTGGTCTGCACGGGTGTGGCGTCGACCATAAACTCGAAACCGCAGTTCTCGATCTCACCGACGTTCAGAACGCGTGCTGAGAAGCCTGAGGCTGAAGAGGTAGAAACGTTGGCGATATCATCCTTCGTGTTCTTGATATAGTAGGCGAGGTCGAAGTTCAAGCGGTTCCGGAAGAAGGCAAGGTTAAGACCTATCTCCTTCTCTGTGATGCGTACCGGCTTGAGGTTCTCGTTAGGATAGGTGCCCGAGTTGGCTGTAGAAGCCTGAACACCGTTGATCTTATAGTTCTTCACCTTGTAGCGGAGCAGGTTCTGGTAAGCAGATGTGCCGTTAGATGCGAAAGCGTAGCCGGCACGGATCTTACCGAAGTCGAACCAATCGGGCAGGCTCTCACGGAACGAGTCGGTGAACACCCACGATGCTGTTACAGAGGGATAGAAATAGCTGTTGCTGTCGTCAGCCAGAGTAGAGAACCAGTCGTTACGTCCTGTTACGTTCAAGAACACCTGGTTCTTCCAACCGAAGTCGGCAGTGAAGTAGAGCGAGTTGACGCGATACTTTGCATACTCAATCTCACCTCGGAGGTCTGTCGGGTCGAGGTTGTTAACAGACCAGAGGCCGTCAACGATGAACGGACGTCCGCCTTTTGTCGGGTAGTAAGTCTTATAGGTGTTGTCCTGTCTGTTGCCGCCGAATGTAGCGCCAACGCTCCAGTCCTTGGCAAAAATTTTGTTGAAGCCGAGGAGGAAGTTGTAGTTCATCTCATAATAGTTCTTCATGTACTCGGTCATGAAGCCATAGGGGTCGGCAGCAGCACCTGTAGGCTGCACGCTCTTGTTCTCGTAGGTATAGCCGTCACGCTGCACAGCTCCCTGGAGGTAGAGCCAGTCGGTGATGTCCCACTTAAGGTTGATGGCACCTGTGAAACGGTTACGCTTGGCCACGTTGGTCTTGCGATACTGGAGCCAGTAGGGGTTGTTGAAGTAGATGTTGGTACCGCCGATCATCTCCTTGCCGTCAACGGTTGTGCCCCATGGGCTTTCAGCTGAGCCGCGCTCCATCCAGCGGATGTCGAACGAGTTGGCGTGCCAGAGCAGAGAAGCGTTGGTGTTGCCGTTACCGTCAGAGAGCGATGAACGTCCGTTGAACTTCTCAAACACATAGTTGGCTGTTACGGTAGCCGAAAGGTTCTTGAACAGGTTGTAGGTGGTGTTCATGTTGAAACCGATCTGGCGGTTGTTGGCGTTAGGCAGGATGCCCTTCTCCTTATTATATGTAGCGCCAAGACGGTATGTAACCTTCTGGTCAGAACCAGAGATGGCAACAGAAGCGTTCTCTGTCACACCTGTGCGGTAGAAGTTGTCGAAGTTGTCGACATAAGAATACTTATACTTGTTGCCGAGGAAGTTTACAGCCTCGCCACCGTCCATAGCCTCACCCCAGTTGCTCTGCTCCGAGTCTTGTGCAGCAGTAACGTCCATCGGGCGCTTGCCGTTTGTACCCTGACCGAAGACTGTCTGGAAGTCGCGCTGGTCGTAGATGGTGTTGAAGGTGAGGTTGTTGTTCACCTCGATGCTCACGGGCTGGCCCTTCTTGCCGCTCTTTGTTGTGATGAGCACGGCACCGTTACCACCACGGTAGCCATAAAGAGCAGAAGCAGCAGCACCCTTGAGCACCTGTATGCTCTCGATATCGTCGGGGCTGATGTTGCTCAGACCGTCACCCATATCGGTGCCGCCCCATGTGCTGCCTGTGTCCTGGCTGGTGTTGTCGAAAGGCACACCGTCGATAACGTAGAGAGGCATGTTGTTGCCGGTCATTGAGGCGTTACCGCGGATAACGACGCGTGAAGAGCCGCCGCCTGTGGCGCTACCTGCTACCGACACACCGGCGATCTTGCCTGAGAGGGCGTTGCCGAGGTTGGGGTCACGGGCGAGCTGGAACTCGTCGCCGCCCACCTTTGTGGTAGAATAGCCGAGCGAGCGCGACTGGCGCTTGATGCCGAGAGCTGTCACAACAACCTCGTCAATGGCCTGGCTCTCGTTCTGAAGCGTAACGTCTACGGTCGTTTTTCCTTCAACGGAAACAACCTGTGTCTTTGAGCCCAGATAAGAAATCTCGATCTTTGCTTTGGGCGAAGGAACTGTAATTTCATAGTTACCGTCGATGTCGGTGATAGAACCTGTTTTCGTTTCACCCTGAATCTTGACGGTGGCACCGATAACGGGTTCTCCCGTAGCATCCTTTACATTACCTTTGATCACGGTACTCTGGGCGCTTGCAACCATGGCTGTAAGCACCAATGCACCGGTAAGGCAAGCTCTCCTGAGAGAGTGCAAATTGAAATAGTTTCGTTTCATTGTGATAGGATTGGTTTAAAAATATGGTTTTGATTTATATTTGATTTATAATTGGCTTTTGTTGTTTTTAAAGTTTTTAATTTTGTTTGTTGTTTTTATTTGTTTTTATTTGATTTATATGTCGTTAATTGTTTTGTTTTGTTCACAATTGGTCTTTCAACCGCAAGGGCAAAACCTAACAATTTTGGGGTCTTCAAACGTTGGTTTTTAACTCATTATTGGCTTTTTTTAAGCAATAGTAGTAATTATTTTCGGCAAAGATAAAGAAAATAAATTAACTTAGTAGAATTATTAACAAAATAAATGTTAATAAGATTTCTTAACAATGTTTGTCTTTATCTTCTATCATTACCTTAATTCCGCAACACTTTGATTTAACTTTATTTATAAGTTCCTGAGCAACAAAAAGTTGCTCAGGATTTTGCCA
>OCRP01000365.1_pt1 | contig 46784 bp, 31 predicted proteins | sample 1538871 | NCBI WGS metagenome assembly OCRP01 (sample SAMN04571731, study PRJEB22368) | human gut metagenome | biome: human gut; material: stool | host: Homo sapiens | place: Luxembourg | collected 2012-09-20 | reverse complement strand
ACCTCTTCTTTTTATGAGATAAAAACTTATCTCATTCTCAATCACTTATAAAAAACTTGTAGTTTCAAATCGTAAGTTGGGCCCTTTTAAAATGTCGCTAAAAAAGACCCGAAAACTGCATAAATATACAGTTTTGGGGCTCCTGGTTTTTCCTTTTGTTGTGTTCATATCCTCTCCAGAAAAAGCAAGTTCGCCTTCCAATCAAGAGTCCTCTGCCCTTATGATGTATGATTTCAATCCATTCAGCCTCATCAATGCGTTGGCAGATTCTGACTTGAGAAACTATTGGGCTTCGTCTGGGGCAACCTCCCTGCTTCCTAAATTTGTGGATGACATGGAGATTCGTTTGAAGGATTTTGATAATTGCGCCTTGTTAAGCACAATTATAGAAACTTCTGACGTGACGGGCGGTGGATCGGAACTGTTTCTTTACCAGTCGGGCTATCTCACGATTAAGGGTTACATGAACGGAACTTACCTTCTTGGCATTCCTAACTTCGAGGTAAAACAAGCATTAAGCGAAATAGTGTTGCCTACGCTTGCCATGCGCAAGAGTAATGACATTCAATCGACTCAGGCTTTTCTTAATCTTCATCTCAGCGTGGGCAATCTACCCGAAGCCATGAAATGCCTGAAGGCACTCATTGCGGATGTGCCATACAGCAACAAGAAACTTGCCTGTATGGATATGGAAGAGCGATACCGTCTGATATTGAGCACGATATTCAATGCCATCGGTTGCCGGGTTGAAGTAGAGAAGATGATTGCTACGGGCAGGATTGACATGGTGGTGGAAACAACAAACTTTATCTATGTCTTAGAACTGAAATTAACCAATAACGGCGGCATTGATGCTGCCACAGAGCAAATGAAAGCCAAACAATATGCCGAACCTTTCAAGGCAGACAAACGTAGAACCATTGCTCTTGCAATAGAGCTGGATGATAAGGGAAAAGGATTGGTGGATTGGAAGGAAGTGTGAAATTGGGTAGGTTGCTTCTTTGCTTCTCGTTTGTTGTTCTTCTTTCCCTCTTTTGCTTCTCGTTCTTTTCCTCAATCCTTGTTTTTGTGGGCTTCTCGTCGTTAGGCATAAAAAAACAGGGAGCGTGCAATGGTTAATGTTGCTGCTCCCTGTTGGCGTTATGTTAAGCACAAGGTGGTTAGATGTTAAGCATCCATGTTGAGATGATAGGCACCTCGGCTTTGATGTTAAGCACCCTGTGCTTGCGTTTCTTTAGAAAATTGTTATGCGAAGCATGAAGGTCTTCGCAAAGCGGTGATTGTTATCAGCCACCCCAATTCTCGGTATTGTCGAACCATTCTTCGTTTTGGTTCTCTTTTACGTCAAACTTATCTACATGCTCATCATTGTTATGCACGCTACCTGTGTCAATGCCGTTGCACAGCTCCTCCGTCATGAGGATGTGTATCATGGGAGCAACATATTTTTTCCTTTTCATAAAATTCATTTCTTATTATCAGTTTTTTCTTATTGGCCATTTTCTGTTGACCATGCTTTCTTGGCTCCTTTCCATAGCCAATCGTCAAGGCTTCCTTCAAGGCATCTTTCTTCAGAGTCTTCGGAGCCTCTTTGTTTCTTACTTTCTTACCTTCTTTCCGTTCACGATGTAAATGCCTTGTGGCAGGTTGTCGAGCGATGAACCGTAGCTAAGACGCTGACCGTAGATGTTGTAAACACCGCTGAGGTTCTTTGCGTTAGAGCTGTTGGGGTCGGTGGTTATGTCGTCAATGCCCGTCACGCCATCCTTTATGTCGTCGATGAACAGGCTCACATCCTTGGCAGGAGCTGTTGTGAGAGCTGTCTTGTCGGTGGCGTTGCTAAGCTCAAACCAGCAACGGAAGGCCTTGAGACCATACTGCTTCGTGGCGGGCACCTTATACATCGTGCCGTCTTTCATGAAGTAGTCGCCAGCGAGGTTGTCGCGATTCTCACCGTTGTCGGTGTAGAACCTGCCCTTCTTGCTGCTGTCCACATAATAGGTCTTTGCCATGGTGCCTTTGCACACCATCGTGCTTGCCGAAGTTGTTGTCTTTGACACCCAGTGGTTGTCGAGGTTCGTTTTCAGAGCCTCGCGGTTGAGGGTTACGCCATCTATGGTGTAGTGGCCGGCCTTTACCTCTACAATTCCTGATTTGTGGCGTGTTTCGCCATCCTCTGTGTTGGTCTCGCCCACGCCGCTTGCCAGCCAATACTGGTTGGGGGCCTTCTTGAGACGCGGTGTGGTGTAAGCCTCTGTTGTAGCATCAGCTCCCTTGGTGGGCTTAATTATATAAGGTGTGAACGCCTTGAGCATAACATCGTTGTCGTTTGTGCAGTTGACGGTCTGGAAGCGCACGCTTGTAGCTGTCAGCCCATCAAGCTCAGCCAGCAGCACGTCGTTGCCGAAGGCACTCTTCATCTGTCCGTAGGTCAGGCTCACGGGCAGGGTGAGGGTGTTCCACTTGTTCAATGTGAACGAGCGGTTCAGGTGCAGCTTCACGTTCTCGTAAGTGTCTGAGGTCTCTGTAAGATAATTCAGATCGGGGTTCTCCTCATCGAGCACAAGCTCTGGCTTCTTGGCTTCCTCTTCATAATATAACAGGCGGAAATCGTCGAAGGCTGTCCACTCGCCAGCAGAAGCGTCTGTATCCTTTCCATCTATTTCAATACCAATCAGTAACGCGGTACTTCTAGGCAACCCTACTTCCTCAAGCACATCAAGAAATTCTTTTGTAATATGAATTTTTACTTCGTTGGGATATTCTCCTTTATAAAAAGCCTCTCCCGCCTCTTTCATATTTGTAGGACCGTCTGTTTTTACTAATGTTTTTAATGGAACTGCAACCGCTGGGATATCATCTGTAATTCCCTGTGATGTATAGAATTCTTTTATAAATAGTTTCGCTAATCCTCCAGTGTTACTGAATCCATTGCAACGGACAATATACCAGCCTGGTTGGCTAATAGCAACCTGTTGTTGTAAACCTATACCATGTCTTTCTTTAATAACAGCACAGAAATATTTGCCATTATCAAAAATATACTGTTTGTCGTCTTTTTTTGTTCCTTTATAATAGCTCTCAGTTACTTTCTTGTAGCAATCGTCTATGCCTAAATAGATGTCATCACTGTGTCCGTTTATAGTTTTCCAACTTCCATAATTTGAAACGTTGTAGCTGAAATTTGGCGTGTCATACCAGAAAGTGGCATCTATGGGGTTTGCGCTGTCAGAGGGCGAGTCTTTATATAATGACAGATATTCTTTCAATGTCACAAGTTTCCATACCTGATAATCTGCATTGTCGGCTGTTTCGGCTTTAGCCTGACACTTGTTTTCGTTGGGATCATTAGGCACAGCTGTAAGGTAACGGTTTCCATAAGTCTTTATTTTGTAAACCTTATTAGAAGCCGAAAAGCCTGCTGCCTTTTCAAAAGTCCAGCCAAATTGACGTGAAGCATCTTCGGGTTGTTCGTCGGTATAGACACCTGGCCTAAGCGGATCATTGTCTACATACTGCACATAGCTGTCTTTATTGTCCAAGTCTTCAGGTTCTGTAGGAATTCCTTTCTTCATGTTACGGCGAGTGCGTATGTTGTATGTGCCAGATGTTTTAGAATTATTGTAAATCCAAAGATAGAGACCATAGTCGCTTAGTGTGGCATGTCTGCTATATGTGCCGCCAATATTAAAAAACTGCTGTGTGCCCACGTTCAAAAGCATGAACGTCATTTCTTCTCCTTCTTCGTTGTTGGGGGTTATACGATGTGTGTTGTCCACGTTGATGATGCTTGCAGGGTCAGCACCTACCAATCGAGTGACATCAAGCTGCGCCTTCTTCTCCTGTGCTGTTGCGCACAGGCTCAGGCAAAAAATCATTAATAGCGACATGAGACGGACATAATCATTCCATCCCATGCTTAATCTTTTGGGAAAAACAATCTTGTTCATTTTTTATTATTATCTTTCTTAATTGTTATTATTTTTTCAAGTTCTATTGTTTCGTCAACAATTTGAAAAGTTGTTTGCTGATTTTGTTGCTTTATGGTTTCTTGCAGAAGAAAAATGGTATCTTCGCAAAGCATTCAACATGTTTGATGCTCTGCGTAACGTTGTCATTGTCTTGTTCTATGAATCAAAAAAAAACTTTAGAAATTTTTTCGCAATCGTAGATATTTTCTGCGCAATTGTGGATGCTTTTTCGCGCAATCGTAGATGCTTTTGGAGCAATTGTGGATGTTCTTTTGCGCTAATTATTTTTTCTGTTGTTTTTGTTTGATCTGCAGTTGCTATAAAAACATAAGCATTTCTAAATAACTCTTCCTGAATACGCTGTTACCGATGTGGGCGAATCGTCGCAGTATTTTTCAAGGCGCAAAGGTATGCATAAAAATTGAATTGTTCAAAAAAAAGGGCTTCGGGGGGGGTGAAATTTAACAAGATTTTTGCCTTTTTTGTCAAAATGCGGGCTGTGAGCATAAAAAAAAGAGGACGAACAGGAGCATGCTTGTGTCGTTTTGCTCTTGTTCGTCCTCTTTATGAGGTGGGTTTGCGTCACCGCTTATGGCGTGTGCGCTTGCCGCAGATTATGGATGTTCGGCTCACTTCGCAACCTTCTTTCCGCCAACGATATAGACACCCTTGGGCAGGGCGCTGATGCTGGTGCCGGCATAGCGGCCGTCGATGGTGAAGATGCGGTTGTCGGTCTTGGTTGAGGCGTTGTCGGTGACGCTGCTTATGCCCGTTGCGCCGGCAGCTTTCACGCACACCTCGTCAAGGAACAGGCGCTTTATGCCCACGAAGCGGAGCGTGCCATAGCCTGTGCCTGTGAAGCGGACCTTGATGTCGGTCCACTGTTCGGCAGCAACAGCCTTGGTGGCGATGAGGTCGGTGTTATAATAGATCTGAAGGCTGCCGCCCTCGCCCTTCCATGCACCGGCCTTGAAGGTTAGCTCGGCATCGCCTTTGATGCTGAAGAGGGGAGAGGTCACGTTGGCTGCACTCTTCTTTGTGCCGAAGCGGGCACACTGGTAGCCGCAGAACGCCTTGCCGCCGGCATCGCTCCATCCCTCAACGTCGGGGGTGAGGTCAACGGTGGTTGTTATGTTTGACCACACGTCGTCGTTGCCGCCAGCGTCGTCACACTGGTCGAAGGTCTCGTAGAGCACGGCGTCGCCGGGTTTGACGGGAGGCGTGTCGGGGCCTACGCTGCTGTTCTCCAGCTTAAACTTGAACGACATCGTGCCGTCGCTGTTCTGCGTTATGTTGGTGAGTGCCTTGCCCATGAGTCGGGTGCCGTCGTTGTTGCGGTTGAACACGCTGTTCTTTGGCGTTGACGATTTTGACAGACTGTTGTTCTTGTTGTAGGGATAAGCGTCGTGGCCGGCATTGAGGAACATCTTGTCCGGATAGTTGTGGTCGCTATAATAAGAGTTGTCGGCGGCAATGATGCTCCAGCGCTGGTGCGTCTTGTCGTTGTTCACCGCGTTCTGGTTCCATGCCGTCTGGTCATAGTCGACATGTGTCACGAGCATGCCCTTGCCCGGTAGCTTTGCATCCCATTTCACGGGCTGGCGGTTGTCGATAAAATAGAACTCGTTCGAGTTGGCGTCGTTATATATAATGTAAGTCTCGCCGTTGTCCTCGCTCGACTTCCAGTTCTTTATCTCCGTGTCCTCGGTGAGCACCACGGGGGTCTTCCATCCTGCGATCCATTTCATCAGACCCGAGTAGCCGGCGGGGCAGTAGGAGTCGCCGTTAGAGTTGCCGCCGTCCATGAGGTCCCACCACACGCCCATGGCGTAGCCGTCGCCGTCGCTGGTGTTGGTGTCGTAGAGGTCGGGGTAGCCCAGGCAGTGGGAGAACTCATGGCAGATGGTGCCTATGCCGTCGTCGGTGGGCTGCTCGTCGGCGTCAAGGCTCAGCTCGTTGCTGCAGGCGTAGGTGTCGACAACGGTGCCGTTCATGTTGAGGCTCTTGCCATAGTCGCTTTCCGAGAGATAATACATGTGTGGCCACACGGTCTCTGCCTCGCCATAGTCGGCCTCGCCGTAGCCGGCATATAACACAAACACCTGGTCGGCCTCGTGGTCGCCGTCCCAGTCATACTGTTTCCAGTCGACCTGGTCCTTGACAGCCAGACAAGCCTCGGCAACCATCTGGCCGGCGTGCTTGTCCTCGTTCCCACGGTCGTTCTCGCCATAGTAGGTGCTGTTCTGGCTGAGCGTCACAGGGCCCACCACGTCGAAGGAGAGGTCAAACTGTCCGTTGCTCTGGTCGTGGAAGAAGTCGTGTACGCTGCCCACAAACTTGCCCTCGGTATAGTTTTCCTGGTTTGCGAGCTTGTTGTAGAACGCTTGTGTGTGGCCGCTTGCAAACGGCTGGTCAGGAAACTGTGCGAGGATGATGAGGCCCTTCTTCTTGCCGTAGAAGCCGTCGGTGAGCTCGGGGAAGGTGGGGGTTGTTGCGGTGCTTGTCTTCTTGACGGCAGCCATGCGCTTGCTCATGCGCTTTGCGAACGCCTTGCCGCGGCGTGCTGCCAGGGGTGCCCGGTGCTTCTCGGCGTTGGCGCTCAGCTTGCTCATGTCGGCAAGGGTGTAGGTGCCGTTGCCGTCGGCCACATAGCAGGTGCCGTCGTCAGCACGGAAGAAATGGATGTGCTCGTCGCCGCACAGCTGTGCGCGAACCTCTGTGCCGTTTGCCAGGCGCAGGGTGCGGTAGATGCCTCGTTTTGCAGGCACAGCCATCATGGTGGCTGCAAAGAGGGTGAGGCAAAGAGAGAGTAGAAGTTTTCTCATACTTTTCTTGAAAATGTTGTTTTTTTTGTGAATGTTCTTTTTATTCGTTTCTTATACGTTTCTTTTACGTTTCTTTAGACGTTAAAAACCGACAAATGTCAAACGGTTATGCTTACAAAATTTTTTTTAGTAGGTGTTCAAAATTAATTTAAATGATTTTATGCCCTATTTTGGCCCGTATGTTCAGCTCCGAAGAGGGAGTGTAGCGGGCTACACGACCGATGAGAGCTGGGCATACGGGCTAAAAGAGGGCGTAAAGGCATTTGAAAGCATTACCTTTTTATAAAATTCATATATGCGATTAATTTTGAATACCTACTTAAGGAAACAGAAAAAGCGCAAAGGTCGTTTGCCGATCCCTTGCGCTTTCTGTCTTGTCGTTACGCTCTCCCTTCAGGGTTGCAGAGGTGAAGAACCGTTAAGGGGAGAGGTGCTTTCTTAGATATTGGCGAGGGCCACGAGCTTGTCGACGGCGGCTGACAGACCGTCAGCATCCTTGCCGCCCGCTGTGGCGAAGTGGGGCTGTCCGCCGCCGCCGCCCTTGATGAGCTTGGCAGCCTCGCGAACCATCTGTCCGGCGTTGAGCTGGTGGTCTTTCACCATGTCGTCGCTGAGCATGACGGTGAGCATGGGCTTGTCGGCGTCAACGCTGCCGATGACACACAGAAGGTTCTCCTTGACCTGCTCGCGTATGCCGAAGGCAAGGTCCTTGACCGATGCTGCGGGCATGGGCAGGATGGCGCTCACGACGGTCACGCCGTTCTTTACCACCGCCTTCTGGAGCAGAGAGTCCTTGGTGCGCTTCACGGCTTCAGCCTGCATGCGCTCGATCTCCTTGCGCATGGTGTCGTGCTCGTCGATATATTTTGCTATCACCGTCTTCAGGTCCTTGGCGTTGTTGAAGAGGGCGCGGATGGCGCGTATGCTGTCCTCCAGGTTGTAGAGAAGGTTCTCACACTCCTTGCCCGTCTTTGCCTCGATACGTCTGATGCCGGCTGCCACGCTGCTCTCGCTGATGATCTTGAACATGCCGATGCGGCCTGTCGACTGGGCATGGATGCCGCCACAGAACTCGCAGCTCGGACCGAAACGCACCACGCGCACGGTGTCGCCATATTTCTCGCCGAAGAGAGCCACGGCGCCAAGCTCCTTGGCTTCCTCCATGGGCATGTTGCGGTGCTCGTCGAGAGCATAGTCGGCGCGGATCATGCTGTTCACGATCTGCTCCACCTGACGCAGCTCCTCGTCGGTGACCTTCTGGAAGTGGGAGAAGTCGAAGCGCAAGGTGTCGGCCGACACATAAGAACCCTTCTGCTCCACATGGTCGCCGAGGACCTGCTTCAGGGCATAGTCGACAAGGTGTGTGGCGGTGTGGTTGGCAGCGCTGGCATCGCGCTTGTCGGTGTCTACGCACGCCATGAAGTCGGCTTCCACGTTCTTGGGCAGCTCCTTCACGATGTGTATGCTCTGGTTGTTCTCGCGCTTGGTGTCGGTCACGGTCACGGTCTCGTCCTCGCTCACGAGCACGCCCTGGTCGCCTACCTGTCCGCCCATCTCACCGTAGAACGGTGTGTTGTCGAGCACCAGCTCGTAGAACGAGCTCTTCTTCTGTGTCACCTTGCGGTAGCGCAGGATGTGACACTCGTACTCGGTGTAGTCGTAGCCCACAAACTGCTGCTCGCCCTCGCGCAGGATCACCCAGTCGCTGTTCTCAACGGCAGCGGCGTTGCGTGCGCGCTCCTTCTGCTTCTGCATCTCGGCGTCAAACTGCTCCTCGTCGACGGTGTAGCCGTTTTCGCGGCAGATCAGCTCGGTGAGGTCGAGGGGGAAGCCGTAGGTGTCGAACATGCGGAAGGCCTGTGCACCGTCGAGCACGGTCTGGCCGTGGGCTTTCAGCTCGTCCATGGCGCCGTTGAGCAGGTTGATGCCTTTCTCCAGGGTGCGGAGGAACGAGTCTTCCTCTTCTTTCATGACGCGTGTGATGAGCTGCTCCTGAGCGGTGAGCTCGGGGAAGGCGTGGCCCATCTCCTGCACGAGCACAGGCACGAGCTTATACATGAACGACTCTTTCTGGCCGAGGAAGGTGTAGGCGTAGCGCACGGCGCGGCGCAAGATGCGGCGGATCACATAGCCAGCCTTGGCGTTGCTGGGCAGCTGGCCGTCGGCAATGGAGAAGGCAACGGCACGCAGGTGGTCGGCGCACACGCGCATGGCCACGTCGGTGTCTTCGCTGTCGCCATATTTCTTGCCTGTGATGTTCTCCTCTTCCTTGATGATGGGCTGGAAGATGTCGGTGTCATAGTTGGAATGTTTGTCCTGCATGGCGCGGACCAGACGCTCGAAGCCCATGCCGGTATCGATAACGTGCATGGGCAGGGAAACGAGCGTGCCGTCGGCCTTGCGCTCATACTGCATGAACACGATGTTCCAGATCTCGATGACCTGTGGGTCGTCCTTGTTGACAAGCTCACGTCCGGGAACCTTGGCCTTCTCCTCGGGTGTGCGCGAGTCGAGGTGTATCTCTGAGCAGGGACCGCAGGGGCCTGTGTCGCCCATCTCCCAGAAGTTGTCGTGCTTATTGCCGTTGATGATGTGGTCGGCAGGCACATGCTTGGCCCAGAAAGAGGCGGCCTCGTCGTCGCGGCTCAGACCTTCTTCCTTTGAACCCTCAAACACCGTCACATAGAGGTCGGCGGGGTTGAGCTTCAGCACGTCGACAAGATACTCCCATGCATAGTCGATGGCGCCCTCCTTGAAGTAGTCGCCAAAGCTCCAGTTGCCGAGCATCTCGAACATGGTGTGGTGGTAGGTGTCGTGGCCCACTTCCTCAAGGTCGTTGTGCTTGCCGCTCACGCGCAGACATTTCTGCGTGTCGGCACGACGGCGCGGCTCGGGGTCGCGTGTTCCGAGGATAATGTCTTTCCACTGATTCATTCCGGCATTTGTGAACATCAACGTAGGGTCGTCCTTGATAACCATTGGGGCGGACGGTACGATGACGTGTCCTTTCGACTCAAAAAACTTTTTGAAAGAGTCACGGATTTCGTTTGCTGTCATCATCTTTATTATGCGTATTTAAAAATTTTATTCAATCAGAATATCTTTTCTTCCTAAAAGTTTTGCAAAGGTACGTCCTTTTGAGTATTTTTGCAAATAAATTAATGTTTGTTTTTCAAAAACAGCTAATTATGGCACTTAACACGAACAAAAATCTCAAGACATATTATTCTATTGACGAGGTGGCGAACATGTTTGAGCTGAACAAGAGCACGTTGCGCTACTGGCAGAAGGAGTTTCCGCAGCTGAAGCCCAAGACGGGCGACAACGGCGTGCGCATGTACACCGAAAAGGACATCGAGACGCTAAAGGTTATCTTTAATCTTGTGAAGGTGCGAGGCTTCAAGCTCGCCGCTGCACGCAAGATGCTGCAGGCTAACCGCGAGGGAGCGGATAAAAACTCGGAGGTGCTCGAGCGCCTCATTCAGGTGCGCGACGAGCTGAAGGCCCTCAAGGCAAAGGTCGACTCTTTGGTTTGAGATTATTGCTTATGACATAAATGCAAATCTTGAACAACGTTTTTACATTGCGCTTCGCGCTCGTGGTTTTTTTAAACATTAATGGCCATTAATTGAACATTAATGAACATTAATAATTTTCGCGCGAAGCGCGTATTTATGATAATTAATGGGACATTAATGAAAATAATTCCGCGAAGCGCCTGAGCACCTACGGAGCGCAAGAATGTTTAAAAACACGAGCGCGAAGCGCGATGTCATTATTAACCTTTTCGCACGTTCAGCGTTTTTACTGTTCTGGATATTGCTGGTAAATTTTCATTCCGAACAAAGGGGTGAGGGCATAGATGGCATCCATGATGTCGGCAAGCTGATGCTCATACTCAACCCATGTCTTTTCTTTCAGGAAAAAATAGAACTCGATGGGCAGGCCCGCGTTGGTGGCCTCCAGCTGCCGGACCATGAGCGTCATGTCCTGGTTGACGTAGGGCAGCGTGCGCAGATATTTCTCCATGTAACGGCGGAACAGACTGATGTTTATCGCTGGGCTTGCGTCAAGCTCCTTGGCCGTGAAAAACTTGTTGTCGAGGATCTGCTGGCGAAGCGCGGCGTCGAGGGGGCGTATGCTGTGGAAATCGAAAAACACCATGCGCTTAACCCGTCGGCCACCGCTCTGCTGCATGCCCTTCCAGTTTTGGAACGACTCTTGCACGAGCGTCGTCGGCGACACGGTGACGAAGGTGTTGTCGAAGTTGCGCACCTTGACCGTGGTGAGCGACATCTCTTCAACCACACCGTTCACGCCAGCCTTGTCGAAGGTTATCCAGTCGCCCTTGTGAAGCATGTTGTTGCTCGTCAGGCGCACGCCAGCTACAAGGCCGGTGATGGTGTCCTTGAACACAAGCATCATGACGGCAGAGGTGGCACCCAGTCCGGCTAACAGGCTCAGCGGGCTGCGGTTGATGATGATGCCTATGGCCACGACGGTGCTTATGAACACCACGACAATCTTAAGCACGCCACACAGCGAATGGAAATATTGCTGTGCCGAGGAGCGCTTGGCGCTGGTGTCGAGCTTCTTGAAGGCGTCGATGAAGGCAAGGACCAGACGGGCCGTCATGACGGTTATGTAGATGGCGGTGAGGCGGGCGAGAAACTCTTCAACGAAATGGTACTGGTAGAAGACGAGCGGCAGGAGAAGCCACACCACGACCGCCGGCACGATGTGGCACGCTGACAGGAGCACCGTGCGGTTGAACACAATGTCGTCCCACTTGGCACTGGTGTGGCTCGTCAACTTCATGACCAGCGGCAGCAGCACCTTGCGGCACAACGCCTCGGCAAGGATGGCTATGAGCACCGCCACGATGACCATGAGGACGTGACGTACGACATGGACGGAGCTGCCCTGCAGGCCGGTCATGGAGATCAAGCCTTCTACCATGTCGCGGACGGTGTCGAGCACAAGCGTGCGGTCGGCAGAGGGGGAAGAAAGTGAAGAGTGAAGAGTGAAGAGTGAAGAATTCATGTGCTTTGCGGGTTATGGGTAATCGCTTTGCAATTTATGGGTAATCGCTTTGCAATTTATGGGTGTTGTTTTGCAATTTACGATTGATTAGTTGGGGCGGCACAGCTCGGTGCACACCTTGTCTTGAAAGGCGTGGGCGTTGTTGATGTGTCGCAAGCCGTTGTTGATGATGGAGAAGGCCAGCTGGTGGCCGTTGGCAGCGGTGCAGAAGCCGGCGAGCGAGCTGACACCTGTGAGCGTTCCCGTCTTGGCACGCACGTTGTCGTTGGTGAAGGGGCCGCGCATGCGCGACTTTATGGTGCCGTCGGTGCCTGCTATGGGTAGCGCGGGCTTGAGGTGAAGCATGATGTTGCTGTTCTGGTAGGCGTAACGGAGCATGGCTACCTCAAGTTCTGCCGTGACATAATTGTAAAGGGACAGGCCAGAGCCGTCGGCAAAGCGGTAGCTGTTGGGGTTGAGGCCGAGCTTGCGCACAAGGTTCATGACGATGGCACGCGCCTGCTTGGCGGTGGCGGAACGGGCGCCCGAGCTGGCAGCCAACTGGTAGAACATCGCTTCGGCGTAGAGGTTGTCGCTCTCCTTGAGCATGCGCAGCAACACCTGGTCCATGGTGTGGAAACGGTGGCAGATGCAGAAGGCGTCGCCGGGCTTTATGCCCTCGTCGAGCTCGGCTTCAACCACGATGCCCATGTCGTTCAGACGCTTCACGAAGCGCGACAGGAAGATGTCTTTTCTGCTGATGAGAAGGGGTGAGAGCGTGGGGTTGTCGTCGTCCCAGCACCATCCCTCGCCATAGGTCTTGTCGTCTTTCATGCTCTTGTCGGCAATGATCTTGCCGCGAATGGTGTCGACACCCATCTTGTGTATCGACTCGGCGAAGGCACGCATGTCGTCAGAGTTGAAACGGGGGTCGAAGCCGCCGACACAGTAGATGGTGCCTGTGAGCGTGTTGTTCTCGATCGTGCCTTTGTAGCAGAGGTCGGTGCTGAACTGGTGGGCGCCGCCCAGACGGTCGAGGGCGGTGACGGCGGTGATGACCTTCATGGTCGAGGCGGGGCGCATGAGCTGGCGCTCGTTGTGGGCATAGAGCACCGAGTCGGCGGTGAGGTCGTAGACCATCAAGCCTACCTGTGAGGTCTTGAACATGTTGCTTGCGAGCAGGTGGTCGAGGTTCAGACGCAAGGTCTGCACCCAGTCTTGGCCGTTGCCCTCTTGGTGGACGTCGTTTAAGGCTGCGCTGTCGGCAACAGCCGACTGATCGTCACTGTCGACCACCTCTTGTGCCGTTGCGGGCATGAGCATGGACAACAAGGCAATAAAAAGTATGGTTAAATGTTTCATCATCGTTTTGTTAAACAGCAAGAGGCGCTGGGCTTCTCTCTCTTTCTTTAATCTATCGGTTTGTGGGAGGCTTTTCTTTTGCCTCTTGTTCGTTGTTTATCGGTTTGCAGAGGTTTTCCTTTGCCTCTTTTTTGTCGTTTTACCGTTCTTCAGAGGCTTTTCCTTAGCCTCTTTCTTATCGCTTCACCGCTCTTCAGAGGTTTTCTTTTGCCTCTTCTTTACCGCTTCACCGTTCTTCAGAGGCTTTTATCTATTCCTCTTTTTTTGTTTATTTCGTTTATGAACGCCTCGTTGTTGTCGGGCAACAGGGTGAGCCAATCGTTGCTGCCTGTCAGAAGAGCCACATGGGTGGGGCGCAGGAAGGAGGCTTTCGTCACGGACACCTCTTCGATCTTGGCAATGTCGATGACCAGTGGGCGCGACAGGCGGCCTTTGTCTATGTGGAGGGTGCCTTCGTCGGTTATGACGTATGTGGTGTGGATGGCGCGTTCAATGGCGACCAGGGCTGTCATGGCAAGGCATGCGCCGATGATGGCCCATGCGCCTGTGTGCTGCCAGAAGCAAGCAAAGGCACAGATGGCATGCAACGCTATGGCGGCGATGTCTTGCAGGGTTACGCGGCGATGGAATGTTCTGTTCATAGAAAAGCTGTTTGGCTGCAAAATTAATAATAATAATTCATTCGCCAAAACGATGCGTTAAATTACTCAACTGAACTTTCGCAAAGATTAATATATACATCGCGCTTCGCGCTTGTCGTCTTTTAAACATTAATGTCCATTAATGACCCATTAATTATCATAAATACGCGCTTCGCGCGGAAAAATTAATGATTCATTAATGGTCAATTAATGAAAATTAATGTTTACAAAATGCGCGAAGCGCAAAAAATATATCGTTCTTTTATAAATATGGTCTTTTTTGAAAAAAATGTAAGGTCTCTGATAGAGCGCTTATTGGTTCTGGAGAAAGTTCATTTGCTGAATTTTCGCGTGTCTCCTTTAACTTGCATATTCGTTGCCCTGCTTTCTGCTCTGCCATATCTCAACGCTGTTGATGATGTTCTGCCACAAAATGTAGCAGCCGGGACCCACCGTAGACAACGGGTTCAGGTAGGCAGAGGCTATCCAGATGGCGAACGCCGTGTTCTTCTGGCCCAGGCCCTGACCTGCGTTAACCGTAGCACCGAAATAATGGCCGATGAAGCGGCCGGCACCAAACTGCATGATGCAGAGCAGAAGACCCATCAACGCGATGACGCAGAGCAGCCACACCGATGTGTCGGCATGGACAATGTTGCAGATGGTGGTGCCGCTGACGATGAGAAGGGAGGCCGCCCAGGAATAGTAGGACATGTCCTTGATGCCCACGATCCAACGGTGGAAACGGGGTGTGAGGTGCTTGACGGCCCAGGCGAGAGCCATGGGGGCGACAAGCACTGTCGCCACCTTATATAATATTAAGGTGAAGGCTGTGAAGAACGACACATCGGCTGCCTTGTCGATGAGGGGAAAGCAGACGGGCACGAAAAGGGCGGTGATGAAGTTGGAGAGGAAGGTGTAGGTCGTCATCTGCTCCAGGTTGCCGCCGAGCTTCTGCGTCACCACGGGGGCTGCCGAGGCGCATGGGCCGATGACGCACACGAGCATGGCTTCGACGAGCACCAGACTGTCGCCTGTGAGCTTGAAACCTATTACGAGCCAGGTGAGCACCAGCACCGTCATGATCTGGAAGAGGCTGAGCCACAGGTGCCACCTGACGGGGCGCAGCTTCTTGAAGTCGACCTTGCAGAACACCACAAACAGGGTGAAGAACATGAAGATGGGGAGCAACGATGCCATGACGGGCTTGAAGAAGAGGCCCGCCGCGTCAAGGGCCGGCACGAAGGCAAACAGGAGGTAAAGGGCTGAACCTGTGGCTATTGCTACAGGGAGCGTCCAGTTTTTTATGAATCGGATGATGCTCATGATAGTTATGGTTTTAAACAAAAACTCGTTGCATGCCAACATGAGGATATGCAACGAGTTTTTTTAGTTATTGATCTTTCGCTAAGATTATTGTTTACAGCGCGCTTGTCGTTTTTTTTAAACATTAATTTTCATTAATTTTCATTAATGACCCATTAATACGCGCGAAGCGCGGAATATTGATGTTCATACTCCGCGAAGCGCCTGAGCACCTATGGAGCGCAAGAATGTTCAATTAATGGAAATTAATGTTTTAAAATATGCGCGAAGCGCAAAAAACATTCTGTCGTTATTTCACGCTCAAGGTTTTCTTCTTCAGCACCACCTTGCCGAGACCGCTCTTCAGGCCCTTTGCTGCCTTGGCAACCTTTGCCTGAGAGCTGGCGGCGTTTACGGGATAGGTGTGAGAGAAGGTCTCTGTGTCGGCGTCGAGGTGTGTGTGGAACGCTGTGCGGGTGATGGTCGTGCCGTTCTTGTCGGTCACGGCATAAACCAGAACATACCATCCGCGCTCGGCATCAGTGAACTGCTTGTTGAAGGTGTACTTGCCGTCCTTCAGCTCTGCTGTAACGTCGGTAGCTTCGGCAGATGACATCACGTCGGGCCATGCCTGAGACGATTCCTCGTAATTGTTTGTTTTTACAAGGTCGTTGAGCTTGTTATCCCATTCGTCCTCATCCATTAACAGCACTGTGGCTTTGGTGATGGGCGAGTTGGTCTTCGACTTGACGCTGTAGGTGGCGCTCAGGTTGGCGTTCTCAATGCTGAAATTGTCGGTGTTGAGGTCAGGACAGTCGTTGTTTGCCACAGGCTTGATGTGTATGTTGTCCATCTGTTTCTTGACCCAGTTGCCCTCGTTGTCGACACCGAGAACGAGGATAGAGTAGTCGTCTTCCTTGTTGACTTCCCACTTCTTGTCCTCCGGCTTCAGCTCGTTCCACTGATCAGCGGTGAAGTTGGTGCCCATTTCCTGCATGACATAGCCGTAGCCGTAGGTGTTGATGGCTTGGTCTACGCTTCGTGTTGTTGCCAACACGACGTGCAGGGTCTTGATGTTTGCGCCGGGTGTGATGCTTATATTGACCAGACCGTTATCGTCGAGACCGTCGTAGCTGACATCAAGGCTCTCGCTGCTCTCGCCAGCCTCGGGTGTGGTCACTATGACATGTGACATGTTGGGACCGAAGAGAAACTTGTCGTTGAGGTAGAGCAGGTCGTCGGTCACGATATAATAGTCCTGACCGCCGAGGATAAACTGGGTCTCGCCGTTGAGGTCATCCTCACCGTTGACAACGGTGTAGTTTTGGGTTCCCATCTGCGCGAAGCCGTAGCCTGATTGCATAAGCGTCTTGAACACGGTTTCAAGTTCTTCGGCTGTGCATGTGGCAGGGTCCATTCCCATCTGAATCATTAGCAGGTCGACATAAGCCTTGCTTATCACCATCTGGTTGCCGATGACGTCATCGCTTTTTGCGAGGATGGTGTACTTGATGCTGTTCTTTGTTGTGGCGGTGTTCGTGATCTCCACTGGACGCTGTGTGGGCACGCCCTCAGGACGGCCAATGGCTATGTAGTCGCCATCGTTAAGCTCCACGGTCTCTACCTTGACATCGCCCTTGTTCAAGTTTACCTTCTTCTGTGCCTGTGAGGGCATGGCTATGGCAGCAGCGGCCAAGATCATTGCAGAATAAATATATTTTTTCATGTTCTTATTTTCTCCTTATTGTTAGTTGAGTTTTGTGATGTTGCCCTCAAAGTGACCAATCATGTTCCGGTTGTTGTGCTTGACGATGCCGAAGAGGTTGAAGTCGATGTTTATCTTACCGTCGTCGATGGCGGTCTTGGTGTTGCCGCCAATAGCGATGGCTCCGTCTCCGCTTGTTGTCTCCTGGCAGTACTTGTCGCCGCCGAAGGTTATGGATGCCTTGGCGTTGATGTCTTCGCCAGAGAAGCCGTGGGTGCTGCCGTCACTGACAAAGGCTTCGGGTACGGTTATGACAAAGTCGGCATCGGCCATGCCTTCGAGCGTGGTCACGTTCTCCTTTGACGAGAGGTAGATTGTGTAAAGACCGGCTGCTTCGTTTACGGTGTAGGCTGCCGACTTCAGGGCTACTGGCTCATTGTCGCCAATGACATACTGGTTGGGCTTAGAGAGATCATAAACCAATGGGGTGCCCTTATAGTAGAACTGCAGGTCGTGTGTCACGCCCTTGAGACCCAGGCCGGTGACATTTGCAGTGAGGGTGTAGCTGCCGTCGCCTCTGTCGAGAACCGACACATGGCCGGAGGCGTTGCCTGTTACGCCGGTGAAGGCTGTGAAATATTGGGGCGTGGTGAGGTCGCTCACGTTGTCGACGAGCTGCAGATCATACTGCTTGGTGCCCTTGATGTCGATGTCGGTGCCGTCCATCTCGCTGGTGGGCACGAACAGGCGGGCATAGTAGTGGCATTTGTCAAGGTCGTTGGCGTTGTCGATATTGCCTGATGTGATGTAGAAGGCAATGCCGTCGTCCTCCTGCTTTGCGAACACGGTACGCACCTCGCTCTTGTTTCCGTCTAAGGTGAAATAGAATGGGTTGGATGCGGGTATGGTGTAAGCACCCTTGTAGCTTCCGGCGAACGCCTCAACACCATCGTTTGGCTCGATGCTGAAGTTCATGACGAGGTCGTCGTCCTCAAAGTCCATATACAGGGATCCGTCGGCGCAGTAGTCTGTCCAATCGTCTGATGCGATGCTTACTGGTTCATAGTCGTCTCCCTCCTCCTTAAGCTTCACATTGTCAACATAAGTGATCATGAAGTAATTGTCAGCAAACTCTGTGTCGAAGTTCTTGAAATTGACATTCTCTGCCAGCAGGTCGGGCGACATAGCTACCATCAGATATTTAGGCGATGCCATGATCGCTTCCTTGGTGGTCAGACCCTCTTGTGATGAGAAGAAGCCGTAGACAAAGTCGCCTTGCATCATATAAACAGCCGACTTAAGCTCTATGGTCTCGTTGCCGACAACCACGCTGTTGCCGCTGACCACAACTTTCTTGTTAAACGATATGTTGTCGACGTCTTTGCCAACCTCATAGGCAGAGAAGATGCGTCCGTTCTTTACGACAAACACGCTGTCGGGCGTTGCCTTTTGTGCCATTGACGGCAGGATGATGCCAATGACAAGGGCAAGAAGGGTTAATATTTTCTTCATTATTAATTACGTTTCGTTTTTGATCTTGTTTCGTTTTTGATCTTGGTCTTGTTTGTTGTTCAAGATCTTGACCTTTTTTCTGTTCTATTTCTTCACCATCTTCAAAGCCTGACCTTCAGCCTTGATGACATACACGCCGTTGGTGAGCGATGCAGCGTTGACGGTAGCCTTGCCGCCTTTAGCCACAGCCTTGCCTGCAAGCTTGCCTGAGACGGTGTAGACCTCAAGGGCCTTGCCGTCGGTCATGCCCTCGGCTGTTATGGTGTAGCCGTTGGAACGTATGGTGATGGGGGCACTGGCCTTAACCTGTCCGATGCCTGTTGTTGAGGCTGTGAGACTGATCTTGTCGATGTCATCCATCTTGTAGGTGCCTACGGTCGTGCCGCTCTTGTCAACAACCAAGATGTTGTCGCCAGAGATCTCCAGCTTGGAAACTGTTGACATGGCCACTTCATGGCTCTGTCCGTCAACTAAAAGAACATTAACCTTGCCGTTGTCAGCCTTTGCTGTGAAGCAGGTGGCAAGTGACAGCAATGCTGATAAGATGTAAACTTTTTTCATGCTTTATATGTTTTGTTTTAATGTAAATTTTAAACTATTAAAAAATGTTTTAGAACATATTTTTGTTTCAGTTGACAAAAGTACTAAAATTTCTTATACTTTGCAACTTTATTCCGCTTTTTGTCAAAAAAGTATAAGTTTTCTTTCATTTGCGGTCGAAAAGCATAAGAAAACTGACGTTTTTGATGCCGAAGTTAACAAAATGATGTATATTTTCGAAATAAATTAACAAAATATTGCGTAGTTGATTTAATTTTTATACTTTTGTCGCGGATTAAGGCATAAATGTCACTATTTTTAATGTAGCGCACAGCTTGTGTCTTGAAGCAACAGAAGCAAAAAAATCCTAAAAAAAGAAGCTGGGACACCTTGAAAAATGATGCTTGGCCCCCCAAAAAACAAAGCAGAAATGTAACCAAAGTGCCCAAAAGATAAAGCGACAGACGAAATGTCGAGAAAAGAAGATCTATGATCATTGACAAAGAAGATCTATAGAAATGCTGAAAAAATCAAAACAAAAATAGTGTATGAATAACAAAACTACTTTTCACAGATGGGCGAGTCTTGCGCTCACCTTGTTGCTGTGCGTGCTTCCTGCAATGGCACAGAAAGACACACGCCGTAATGCTGCTGACGGTGTGTCGCCATCAAAAGGCGCTCCGCTGGCCATAAAGAAGGCCGACGGCAAAACCAAGATGGCTTATGCCTTGATGGGCTTCGACTATCAGCAGAGCTCGCTGACAAACTTCCTCGTGCAGTTTCCTTTCACCGACGGCGCTACGTTCACACCTGTAATAAAGATGTGTGACGGCGGCTACGACCTCACAGCAGGTGCCTATGCCGACGGATATTATTATGCTGAGCGCACACAGACCGATGCCAACGGCATAATGATGCCTGTGGAGCTCGTGTGCTACGACATTGAGCGCAACCAGCTGTCAACAGTGGGACCGCTCTCCGGCTTTACCAGCCACATCAACGATATGACCTACGACTACTCTACGGGAACGATGTATGCCATATCAACCTACGAGAACGCTTACAGCAACCTCTTCACAATAGACCTCGGCAACGCCAAGAGCAAGGTCGTGGCATCGCTCGACCGACGCTTCTTCACGCTGGCCTGTACCTATGACGGACAGCTCTACGGCATCTCGTTCGACGGCGACTTCTGCAAGATTGACAAGAAGACAGGTGCCGTGGAGGTGATCGGTCCAACAGGATGGCATCCTAACTACTATCAGTCGATGGAGTTTGACCACACCGACGGCACGCTCTATTGGGCTGCCAACCTTATTGAGGGCATCGGCGAGACCGACTGCATTGCCAGCGTTGACCTCGCAACAGGTGCTGCCACATCTGTGGCTGTCATCGGTTCGCTGCCTCAGCTCGGCGGTCTCTACATTCCGTTCTCGGCTTCGGCTAAGGGCACACCTGCCGCTCTTGACAACTTTGACGTTGTGGCCGATGCCAACGGAGCAACAAAGGCTACCCTGTCGTGGACAAACCCGACAAAGACGTTTGACGGACAGGACCTTTCCGCCATCACAAACGTAAAGATCATGCGTGACCATGAGCTTATCGCTACCATCACAGACGCACAGCCAGGAAAGCCAATGCAGTATGTTGACAACCTGGGCGATGTGAAGGGAGCCATTCACCACTACACCGCTTACGCAACAAACAGCGTGGGCAACGGTGCTGAGGTGAGAACAAGTCTGTTCATCGGCCACGACATTCCATCGCCTGTGACAGACCTGCAGTTTGTCAGTCCGGACAAGCAAAACGTTATCCTTTCTTGGAAGCAGCCCACAGAGGGCAAGACGGGAGGATATGTAGACATGGAGTCGCTCACCTACACCGTTGTGCGCCATCCTGACGAGAAGGTTATCGCTACCGGACTGAAGGCCACAACCGCGAGAGATTTTATCACAAAGCTTGCCCGCTATAGCTACACCGTGACGGCTGTAAACGCCGACGGCGAAAGCGAGGAGGTGACCACTGAGACCAAGGCTCTCGGTCCTATCTACACTCTGCCGCAGAGCTTCGACTTCACTGCTGCCGATGCCGACGACTCTTGGACTGTTGTCGACGGCAACGAGGATGGCTACGCATGGTCGTTTGCCAACACCATGACAGGCAAGGCTATGGGACACCAGCCCTCAAACACCGATGAGGCTGACGACTGGCTCCTCGGCTATTTCATGCCTTTCGAGAAAGACAAGCTCTATCGCATAGATATCAACTATCACGCTTACAGCGAGGATGCTGTGGAGCTCTACCTCGTTAAGGACCTCAACATCATGAAGCAGGAGCAGCTCATCTCTAAGATGGACATCAAGGGCGACAACAGTCAGCAACACTACAGCGTGGTGTTCAAGGCTAAAGAGTCGGGCACGTTCAACCTCGCTCTCCATGCTGTGTCGCCAATGCGTGCCGACTGGGTGTTCCTCTATAACCTCAGCGTGCGTGAGGCTGAAAACAACAACTTGGCAGCAACAGCTTTGACTGGTCCTGAGACGCTCGTGCAGAACCAGAAGAGCACATACACCGTGACCGTGGAGAACCAGGGCGCCAACGAGGTGAAGACCTTCACCGTGGCTCTCAAGGACCAGGACGGTGCCGAGCTGGCACATAAGGATGTGACAACAGCTCTTAAGACTGGCGAGAGCACTCAGGTGCAGATCGCATGGACTCCTGCCACAACAGCCACAACAGCCGTGAAAGCTGAGGTGACGCTCACAGGAGCTACCGACGAGAACGCTGACGACAACGCTACAGACCTGCTGCCCGTAAGTGTGCGCGAAGGCTCTAAGGGCACTATCGTGCAGCTCGGCACAGACAGCAAGAAAACAAGCAGCGACACACCGTTTGGCTTGGCAAACAAGTATGCTGCTGCCCTTAACCTCTACTCGGCTCAAGAGCTTGGCAGCGGCAGCAAGAACATCGTGAAGGCAGCATGGCCTTACGACGCTTCATGGCAGTATGAAGATGCCAACGACCTGCCCGTGCGCGTCTACATGGCTAACACCGACCGCACAAACAACCTCGAGGGATGGATTCCCGAAAACGAGATGACGCTCGTTTATGACGGAACGATAAACATTCCTAAGAAGACAAAGGGTGAGGTCGCTGTGGAGCTCACCACACCGTTCGCTTACCAGGACGGCAAGAACCTCGCGGTGCTCACCGTGGTTCACACCGACAAGAACTTGCAGTACACCAACTTCTATGCTTACAAGAGTCCGCTCGACGAGAACTGCTCGTTCCACTGGGGTTACCGTTACACCGAGCAGTGGTTCGACTTCACACAGGTCGGAGCAAAAGACTATTTCAACTTCACCTCAAGCATTATTCTCTACATGAACGATGCTTCTTCATCAGGCATCAGCTCAGCAACAGCCGACAACCTCGCAGGTGCTGCTTATGCTGTATATGACCTCTGTGGCCGCAAGGTGGCTGACGGCGTTCTTTCTGCCGACGGCAACATCGACACCGCCGCGCTTGCTCACGGCGTGTATGTCGTGACCTACACCAAGGGTGGAAAGAAACAGAGCATGAAGGTTAGAATTTAACGGACAAGTTGTCAAGGTTGGCAAGTTGACCTTATCGTCAGCTTGCCGACCTTTTTAAATAAAACCTACTGTTTTTTTAAAATAGAAAACTTGCCAACATTTTATAATTAAAAACTTATGAACAGAACATCAACACTTTGCAAAATGGCGAGCCTCGCTCTCACCATGCTGCTGTGCGCCCTTCCGCTTATGGCGCAAAAGAACACGCGCCGTCCGGTTGGTGACCGCGCGGCTCATAGAAAGGCGGAACCCGTAAAGATAATGAAGGTCAATGGGCAGGAGAAGTATGCCTACGGCGTTGTGGGATTCGACTACACGCAGTATTATCTTCAAAACACGTTCACTCGTTTCCCGTTCACCGACGGTGCAACCTTTACCAAGGTGACAGACCTTGTTGACAGCGAGCACGACGTGACGGCAGGTGCCTATGCCGACGGCTATTATTATGCTGCGGTGACACAGACCGACCCAGAGTCGGAAGCGATGGTGCCCGTGGAGCTCGTGCGTTATGACATCGAGGGCGACGAGCTGAAGAGCGTTGGTCCGCTCTCGGGCTACACCAGTCACATCAACGATATGGCATACGACTATTCTTCAAAGAAGATGTACGCCATCTCGATTTACAGCGACGGCGAGGTGAGCGCTCTCTACACCGTGGACCTCAACACAGCCGTGAGCACGCCCGTGGGCAAGCTCGACCGCCAGTTCTTCACCTTGGCTTGCACCTATGAAGGACAGCTCTATGGCATCTCTTACGACGGCGACCTGTGCAAGATCGACAAGGACAAATGTACTGTGGAGGTTGTGGGCCCTACAGGCTGGAAGCCCAACTACTATCAGAGCATGGAGTTTGACCACACCGACGGCACGCTCTATTGGGCAGCAAACCTTATTGAGGGTACAGGCAACGACGACTGCATTGCTACGGTAGACCTGAACACCGGTGCCGCAACAAAGGTGGCTACCGTGGGTGACCTGCCTCAGATCGCCGCTCTCTACATTCCCTTCTCTGCATCGGCTCCCGGCACACCTGCCGCTGTGAGCAATTTCACCGTTGTGCCTGGCGAAAACGGAGCAACAAAGGCTACGCTCTCATGGACATACCCAACAACAACGTTTGACGGCCTGACGCTTTCTGCCATCTCTTCGGCAAAGCTCTTCCGCGACCACAAGCTTATAAAGACGTTTACTGGTGTCAAGCCCGGAGAGGCAGCACAGTATGTTGATGACCTGGGCAACGTGAAGGGTGCTGTGCACCATTACACCATGGTCGTTGTGAACGAAGTGGGCGATGGTGCCGAGGCTAAAGACTTTAAGTTTGTCGGACACGACATCCCCGCTGCTGTGACAGACCTTAAGGCCAGCACTAACGACAACATTCATGTGACGCTCTCTTGGAACCAACCTCAGGTGGGTCCGCAGGGAGGATATGTTGACATGTCGTCGCTCTCTTACACCGTGACACGTTCTGACGGCAAGGTGGTAGCAAAGAATCTCAAGGCCACAACCGTGACCGATGAGGTGACCAAAGCGCTTCTTTACACCTACACGGTGAAGGCTGTGAACGCCGATGGAGAAAGCGAGGCTGTGAAGACAGAGGAGCATGCATACGGTCCTGTGAAGACTCTTCCTGCTATCTTCGACTTCAAAGCCGCTGATGAGGACAACTCGTGGACCATTCTCAACGACAACAGCAAAGATGCTGAGGCAGGATGGGAATGGACAGAAACACAAAACGGAAACGCCATGGGACACCGCCCATCGGGCGTCGCTGAGAGCAACGACTGGCTCATGGGCTATTACATGCCGTTTGAGAAGGATGTTACTTATATCCTCGACTTCGATTACATGTCTTATGGTAACAACAAGGTGGAGCTGCTCTTGACAAAGGATCTTGATCCTGAGGCTACTTTCCAGCAGATCGGTACCTTGTTTGCGGTCGAGACAAAGAAGGTTAAGCGTTACAGCATTCCGTTCAAGGCTAAAGAGTCGGGCACATTCAACGTCGCTCTCCACGCCATGTCGCCTGTTCGTGCCGACTGGTTGTATCTCTATCACCTCACCGTTCGTAAGGCTGAAAACGTGAACCTCGCTGCTAAGGAGCTGACAGGTAGCGTGAATCCGGTGCAGGGCGAAGAGAGCGTTTACACCGTGAAGGTGGCTAACGAGGGAACAGACGATGTCAAGGGCTTCAGCGTGAAGCTCAAGGATCAGGATGGTGCCGAGCTCGCAACAAAAACTTTTGCCGAGACAACGATAAAGAGCGGCGAGGAGACCGATGTGCAGATTGCATGGAAACCTGCCACAACAACCACAACAGCCATCAAGGCAGAGGTTGCCCCAACAGGTGCTGCCGACGAGTGGGCTGAGGATGACATCACTGACGCGCTGATGATTGGCGTTCGCCCACCGTTCACAGGCAAGACCGTGAGTGTGGGATTGGATGCCAAGCTGAATGCGGTGACCACTCCATTTGCTTTCGCATGGCAGTATGCTGCTGCACAGAATATCTATACTGCCAACGAGATTGGTGTAGCTGACGACCAGGACATCGTGAAGGTGGCATGGCCTTATAACGCTATGGAGGTTACGGATGAGGATGCTAAGGATGTGCCCGTGAGAGTGTACATGGCCAACACCGACCGCACCAACAACACTGATGGATGGATTGCAGAGAGCGACTACACGCTCGTGTATGACGGAACGGTAAACATTGCCAAGCAGACAGCTGCTGAGCTGGCCATCACGCTTTCAAAGCCGTTCACATATAAGAAGGGTCAGAACCTCGCTGTGCTCACCGTCATCAACGCCGAGAAGTATAGCCGTGTAATGTTTAAGGCTTATGACAGCAAAGACCAAAGCAAAGCTGCTTATGAGTGGTACAACTATGAAACCCCGGGTTGGTTCGACTTCACACAGAGCGGCCATCTCGACTATCTGAGAGAGAAATCGAGCGTGACATTCTTCATGACCGACGCCCAGGCTTCTGGCATCTCTGCCACAACTGTTGCCAACCTCGCAGGCACAACCTATCAGGTTTACGACCTCGCAGGACGCAAGGTGGCTGACGGCGTGTTTGCAGCCGATGGAAGCATCAGCACATCGCAGCTTCAGCGTGGCGCTTATGTCGTAAGCTTCAAGGCTAACGGCAAGGTGCAGAGCATGAAGGTCAGCATCAACAAGTAAATGCTTCTGCTGATGCTCTTTTGAGCAGATATTTTTTTGAGCTAATATTCTCTTTGAGTTAATATTCTCTTTGAGTTAATATTCTCTTTGAGCTAATAAACAGCTGATATAAAAAACGCGGCTGTCTTAAAGACCTTTTTATCGTGAGGTCCTTAAGACAGCCGCTTTTTTGTTTGTTTAAAAAAAAGACAGCCGCTTTTTTTTGGTTAAAAAAAGATTAACAACTTTTTTATGCCTACCCAAGCAACAACCAAACCGATTTTTTTGTATATTTGCCATTGAGATGATAACTTAAAAAAACTAATCGATATGGCAGCATCTATTTTGAAAAAAGCAGGCAAGTATCTGCAAAATTTAGGAGAGTCGGTTCTCAGCAAGCAACTGGAAAAGCAGGAGGGTGTGGCTGACAAAAACGATGAGTTTGGCTTGCAGCGTTTCGTAACAGCACAGAACACATGGAACAGCTACGATGTCGCTGTAAAGGAGCTGGCAGCGGGACGCAAACGCAGCCACTGGATCTGGTTTGTGCTGCCACAGATGCGAGGGTTGGGACACAGCTACAAATCAAACTATTACGGCATATCGTGTGGCCATGAGGCAGAGGCTTATCTCGCACATGAGGTGTTGGGAGAGCGGTTGCGCAATGTGTGTGCCGTGCTCTTGGAGCAGGCCGACAAGCACAGGTCGGCGCGTGAGGTGCTCGGAAGCATTGACGCTCAGAAGACGTTCTCGTCGCTCACCCTCTTCGACTCGGTGTCGCCCAACGACATCTTTGCACAATGTCTTGACCGGTGGTTCGACGGCAAGCGCGACAAACGCACGCTCCTGCTCCTACAGACAACGGCTCACCATGGTGAAACCCATTGATTTTAATGGTTCCATTTTAATGGTTTCTATCATCCAATAAAGCATCTCCCATTTCTTTATGTGGAGGTGCTTGTTTCTTTAAATGGTAGGCGTTTGTTTTCTTAACGCTGTTTGCTTGTTTTCTTAATGTTGGACGCTTGTTTTTCTTCATGTGTTATGCTTGTTGTCTTAATTATAGATGCTTGCTTTGTTTTAAATAGCTTAAAAAATGCTCCAATAGAGAAAAAACTCATTGTCTCGTCTTGGTTTTCATTCCTTTCGTTTTGCATTGTCGCAAAAAAGAGATAAATTTGCATCAGAGAACAACATCGTCTAAGAAGACGTTTCGACAAGACAGAAAAACAGGAAAGGTATAAAAAGGAAAGAAAGGATAAGGATATGAAAAAAACAGCAATTCTTGTCATGTGTGCCGTGCTTACGGTAACAGGCTGTGGAACCAATGCAGGATCAGGCGCTTACACGGGCGCTTCTTTAGGTTCCATTCTCGGCTCCGCAATAGGAGGTATAAGCAGTGGACCACGCGGAAGCGATGTGGGCACCATAGTGGGCATGGCTGCCGGAGCGGTGATAGGCGGGGCCATCGGCAATCAAGCCGACCAACAGAACCAAGCCGACTATGACCAATATCAGCGCGACAAGGCTGACCGTGCGGCACGACGCCACAACCAGAAAAACAACGCTTACGACAATAAAGGTGCTTATAGCTCTCAAGGCGGTTATAGCTCTCAAGGTGCTTACAGCTCTCAAGATGGCTATAGCTCTCAAGGCGGTTATAGCTCTCAAGGTGCTTACAGCTCTCAAGGTGCTTACAGCTCTCAAGGTGCTTACAGCTCTCAAGGCGGCTATAGCTCTCAAGGCGGCTATAGCTCTCAAGGCGGCTATTGCCCGCAGAGCAACGGTCAGACCAACAATGGTTATAATGGTCAGCCGGGCGATGACCGCATAACGTTTGACGAGGGCAACGGCGAGTATGGGTCTAAGGACAGCGAGACTGATGTTTACAATTTCCATTCGTCCGACTACACCGGCTCTTACACCGCTCAACAGCCCACCACCTCGTTGCCTGCCACCTCAAGCGTGGAGCAGCTCACAGAGGGCATGACTTACATGCCGCATATAGAAATAAGGAACGCGCGCGTGGTTGACGATAACCAAGACAAGGTGATAAGTCGTGGCGAGCTGTGCAAGGTGATCTTCGAAATCTACAACACAGGGCAGCGTCCGCTCTACGACATTCAGCCCTCTGTGGTTGAGGCCACGGGCAACAAGCAGATTTTCATCTCTCCCGGCATGCATGTGGAACGCCTTATGCCAGGTGCCGGCATCCGTTACACCGCCATGCTCAAGGCGGGCCCGCGTCTGGGCGATGGCTCTGTGCGCATCTGCCTGTCGGTGCTTCAAGGCGACAACGCCATCTCGAAGGTGACCGAGTTTGAGGTGCCTACGTCGAAGAAGAAAGTTCAGACTGCAAAGTAAGTCTGCTTCGTTATATGCTTGCGCAAGCGCGTTTATCTTTTTTCATCGAGCTTGCGCAAGTTTGTCTGTTATTGTGTGGTCTTCTTGCATAGGCCAGCGACATTGAAAGCAAGCAATCTGAAGAAAAGAATAATTCTTAACCAATAAAAATTTAACATTAAAGACAAAATCTATGAAAAAGCTATTTGTAGCAATGGCTGCCGTGCTCGCATCAATGAGCATGAGCGCACAACAGAACATCTCGTTCCGTGAGGGCAAACTGGTGTCGCCTCAGGTTAACAGCGACAAAACCGTGACCTTCCGCCTGAAGGCACCCAAGGCCAAGAGCGTGAAGGTGCTCGCCGACTGGGAGCAGAACAACGGTCAAGGAACACTGAAGAAAGGCAAGGACGGCGTGTGGGAGTATACCACCCCTCAGCTCGCCTCAGAGATGTTCACATATCGTTTCGACGTTGACGGCGTGGTGAGCATTGACCCCGTGAACCCGTTCACACGCCGCGATGTGGGCGATGTGTTCAGCATCTTCTATGTGGGTGGTGGCGTTGCCGACGAATATCAGGTCAAGGATGTGGCTCACGGTCAGGTTCGCACCGTGTGGTATCACTCAAACACAATTAATGCCGATCGCCGCATGAACGTATATCTGCCTGCCGGATATGGCAAGACAGACAAGAAATATCCTGTGTTCTATCTGCTCCACGGCAGTGGTGGCGACGAGAACGCTTGGCTGGAGCTGGGCAACATCTCACGCATCATGGACAACCTCATTGCTGAAGGCAAGTGTGAGCCTATGATTGTGGTTATGCCTAACGGCAACTTCGGCAAGCAGGCCGCTGCCGGCGAGACAGCCGAGAACCTCAATTTCAAGCCTGTGATGACCAACTTCTTGCCTCATTACAAGGACGGCATGTATGAGTTGGCCTTCCCCGAGATTGTAAACTATGTGGACGCAACCTTCAACACCGTTCCTGACAAGGCTCACCGCGCCATTGCCGGTCTGTCGATGGGTGGCATGCACACGCTCATGATCTCAGCCAATTATCCCGAGATGTTCAACTACATTGGCCTCTACTCGGCAGGTGTCGACTTCACACATATCAAGATGGAGGAAATAAAGGATTATGCTAACCTTGACGCCAAGCTTGCCAAGCTTGCCCAGAGCAATCCGAAGCTCTACTGGATCGCTTGTGGCGACGCTGACCGCCTGATGCCTTTCAACAAGCAGCTCATGGAGCGCATGGACAAGGACGGCCTGAAGTATGTCTTCCACGAAAGCTCACGCGGCCATTTGTGGAGCAACTGGCGTCAGTATTCGCTGCTCTTCATCCCCCAGCTGTTCAAATAAGCTGTTTTTTTGTTGATTTCAATAAGTGGAACACGGACGGCAAAAAAAGGTGGTAGGAGCGATGAGAGAGAGAGAAACGCTCTCTGACCGCAGCGTTACCGCCTTTTGCTAAGGTGGCAACCAGACGCCAACGCTTACGTCACCAAACCTTTAACAAGTTCCAAAAAACAAAAAAACAACATTATGAACACAATAAATCCGTTTGCGAAACCCCTTTATGTGATGCTCAAACCTGTTGGCGCGTCATGTAACCTGAGATGCAAATATTGTTATTATCTGGAAAAGGCAAACCTTTATAAGCACACGCCCACAAGGGTGCTGAGCGAAGAGATGCTGGAGCAGTTTACGAAAGAATACATTGAGGCGCAGACCATGAACGAGGTGCTCTTCACATGGCATGGCGGCGAGACGCTCATGCGCCCCCTCTCGTTCTTCCGTAAGGCTGTGGAGCTGCAAAAAAAATATGGTGCAGGCAGACGCATCGACAACACCATACAGACCAACGGCACGCTGCTCACTGACGAGTGGTGCGAGTTTCTGCATGAGAACCATTGGCTTGTGGGGGTCTCTATAGATGGCCCGCAAGAGTTTCACGACGAGTATCGCCGCACGGCTTCGGGTGCACCATCGTGGACTAAGGTGATGCGTGGCATACAGCTCCTGAATAAGCATAATGTTGAATGGAACGCCATGGCGGTGGTTAACGACTTTAACGCCGACTATCCGCTCGACTTCTACCATTTCTTTAAAGACAACGGCTGCCAGTATATCCAGATAACGCCCATCGTGGAGCGCATCGTCAACCACGACGACGGGCGACATCTCGCCACACTGACAGACAGCGATGAGGCTCCGCTTGCCGACTTCTCTGTGACGCCAGAGCAGTGGGGACGCTTCCTGTGTGCCATCTTCGACGAGTGGGTGCGTCATGATGTGGGACAGACATACGTCGAGCTGTTCGATTGCATCCTGGCCAACTGGGTGGGCGAGACACCAGGCATCTGCGTTTATGCCAAAGAGTGTGGCCATGCCGGCGTGATGGAGTTTAACGGCGATGTCTACTCGTGCGACCATTTCGTGTTTCCCGAATATCGCCTTGGCAACATACGCGAGAAGACCATCACCGAGATGCTGTATAGCGACCAGCAAAAGCGGTTCAGCAAACTGAAAAGCCAGTCGCTGCCCAAAGAGTGTCGCGAGTGCAAATGGCTGTTTGCGTGCAACGGCGAGTGCCCCAAGAACCGTTTCATAAAAGACCGTTACGGCAACCCCGGAAAGAACTACCTGTGCGAGGGTTACCGCATGTTCTTCGAGCATGTGGCTCCTTATATGGACTTCATGAAAAATGAACTTTTGAACAAGCGTCCACCAGCCAACGTCATGAAGCATGTCGATGAGATTGAGCGCGGTAGAGGCAAGAGCGAATATGTTGATTACTCTGTGGTAGAACAATAACAAAAAATAGATCAAAAATAAAAACAATGAGAAAACTGATGTTCTTAATGGCTTGCATGCTGTGTGCAATGATGGGCCATGCACAGCAAGGACCACAAGCCACCACGCGCTACGGCGTGTTGGAAGGCGTTTGTGAGTCGGGTGTTAACGTGTTTAAGGGCGTGCCCTTTGCCGCACCGCCCGTAGGCGAGAACCGTTGGCGTGCGCCGCAGCCGCTACAGGCGTGGCAAGGTGTGCGCAGCGCAAAGAAGTTTGGTGATGACCCCATGCAGGGCAATCCCTTCGGCGACATGGGCTTTGATGCCGAAAAGAAGAGCGAAGACTGTCTCTACCTGAACGTGTGGACACCTTCCAAGACCATGACCGACCGCCTGCCCGTGGTTATCTACTTTAATGGCGGCGGACTGATAGCCGGGTCGGGTAGTGAGCCGCGCTATTCGGGTCGACAGATGGCACGCCACGGCATCGTGGCTGTGACAGCCAACTATCGTGAAGGCATCTTCGGCTTCTTCTCGCATCCGCAGCTGTCGAAGGAAACATCTTATAAAGGTTCGGGCAACTATGGCTTCATGGACCAGGCGGCTGCCATCAAGTGGGTCTATGAAAACATCGAGGCCTTTGGCGGTGATCCGAAGCAGATAACCATCGTTGGCGAGTCGGCAGGTTCCATGTCGGTGAGCGCGCTGCTCGTGTCGCCTCTCACACGAGGCATGATTGCGCGTGCTATGGCATCGTCGGGTGCGGTGTGTGGAAGACAGCCCCTCACGCTGAAGGAAGCAGAGAAGCAGGGCGTTGCGAAACTTAAAGAGCTTGGATTGAAAAACATTGCGGAGGCCCGCAAGATGAGTGCCGACGAGCTGCTGGCAAAGACCCAGACGGGCGGCTTGGCAACCTATTGTGTTGACGGCTACTTCTTTACCGAGGATCCCACCGAGGCTTACCTTGAGGGCCATCAGCAGCAGGTGCCTCTACTTGTTGGCCGCAACAGCATGGAGATGACACCGCAGAGCTATCTCGGTGGTAAGGAACCCACGCTGGCAAACCTGCGCCCTGTGCTTGAGAGCGTGTTTGGCGACAAAACCGATGAGGCAATGCGTCTCTACGGACTCAACACCGACCGCGATGTGTTGGGAAAGCCTGGCGTCGACTTCGCTTCTGACCGCTTCATCGCTTACGGCACATGGCTCTTTGGTTATCTTCATGCCAAGACCTCTGGACAGCCCGTCTATCGTTATTGCTTCACTCGTCCGCGTCCGGAGATGCGCGACAAGGGCTTGGTGGCAGGTCTGGCTGGCGGTGTGCAGAAGAAAAGCGATGACAAGAAAGATGATGTGATGACCATTGCTGAAACGGGTGTGTTCAAAGGTGCTGTCCATTCTGCCGACATCGAGTATGCCATGGCAACATTGCCAACCAACCGCGTGTATGACTGGCAGCCTGAAGACTATCGCGTGTCTGACCAGTTCATCAACTATTACGCCAACTTCATAAAGACTGGTAACCCCAACGGTCTTGGCTTGGCCAACTGGACCTCTATCACTGGTAAGGCGAAGCCCACACAGCTCATCCTTGATGTCAACTCTTACGAGACTTACGACCCTGCCTTTGAGCAGCGCAACCTGTGGCTCATGCAGTTTAATAACTGATTAGCATAACATAAAAAGCGGACTCGGCACCGTGCTCACATCTCTGTTAGGATGGAGCGGTGCTGAGTCCGCTTTTTCTTGGGGCTATCTTATCATCTTATCCTTTCTGCTCTTGCAGGACGATTTGCTACGGCTGGGTTTTCTGCCTTAGCTGTGATAAGCACGTCTTTTTTGTTCGGGCTGGTGCTGTGATGATTAATTCTCTTCACCTTCTGCACTTCTTTCTTTGCCCATTCTGCCGAGGCGTAACGAGCACCAGAAGTAAGCTCGAAATCTATTTCAGGCATTTCCATAGGTTCAGGTCTGAATGGTATCTTGTTTTTGTCTACCACTTCAACCGTGACCATAGCTACGCCATGGTTCAGGATGCCTAACTGTTTAGCCGCGCCCCATGAAAGGTCGATAATGCGTCCGCGTCGGTGGGGTCCACGGTCTGTCACCCTAACGACAATCTCCTTGCCGTTGTTGGGGTTGGTCACTTTCAGCAGAGTGCCGAAAGGATAAGTTTTGTGCGCACAGGTCAGACTGTCGTGATGAAGTCGTTCGCCGCTGCTGGTGCGTGCGCCTGTGGCTCGTTTCGAATAGTAAGAGGCTTTACCCTTCTGTGTCTGTGCGGCCAGTTGGGCGCAAGCCATAATCATGATTAAGCTTAATAATACCGTTCTTTTAAATTTCACGTTATTAATATTTATGTTTTTTCTAAAACCATGCGGAGCATCTGTCGCGATGCCCTTGTCGTCATGGAGTACGTTCTGATACAGACCTTCACGAAGCACAATGTTGTGGCTTCAATGAATCCATAAGCTTGTTACACGATGCCTTGGGCCATCATGGCGTTGGCCACCTTCATGAAGCCCGCCACGTTGGCGCCCTTCACATAGTCGATGTAGCCGTCAGGCTGTGTTCCATACTTAACGCATTGCTCGTGAATGGAGTGCATGATGTAGTGGAGCTTCTCGTCCACCTCTCGCTCGCTCCAGTTCAGACGCATTGAGTTCTGTGTCATTTCCAATCCCGAGGTTGCCACGCCGCCAGCATTGACGGCCTTCCCCGGCGCAAAGAGTTGATGTGCTGCCACAAACTTTTCCACGGCCTCTGCCGTGCAACCCATGTTCGACACCTCGGCAACGCAAAGCGTTCCGTTGGCGATAAGCTTGTCGGCATCAGCGCCGCCAAGCTCGTTCTGTGTGGCACACGTTAGCGCAATGTCCACCTTCTGACCCCATGGTTTCTCGCCAGGGTAGAATGTGGCGTTCGGAAACTCCTCAGCATAAGGTTGGCAGATGTCGTTGCCAGAGGCTCTGAGCTCAAGCATGTAGTCGATCTTTTCGCCGCTTATGCCATCGGGATCATAGATGTAGCCGTCGGGTCCGCTTATTGTCACCACCTTGGCACCCAGCTCTGTGGCTTTCTTCACGGCACCCCATGCCACGTTTCCGAATCCGCTCACCGCCACCGTCTTGCCGTTGAGGTCGAGACCGCGTGTGGCGAGCATCTGTTTTACAAAGTAGAGAGCTCCGTAGCCCGTGGCTTCGGGGCGTATGCGGGAGCCTCCCCATTCGAGTCCTTTACCTGTGAGCACACCCTCCCAGCGATGGGTGAGCTTCTTATACATGCCGAAGAGATATCCAATCTCTCTTGCGCCGACTCCAATGTCGCCGGCCGGCACGTCCTCGTTAGGACCGATGTTTCTGTACAGTTCGGTCATGTATGCTTGGCAGAAGCGCATCACTTCTGCGTCTGACCGTCCTCTTATAGAGAAGTCGGCACCTCCCTTGCCGCCACCCATGGGCAGCGTGGTCAGCGCGTTCTTGAATGTCTGTTCAAAGCCGAGAAATTTAAGTATCGACAGGTTCACCGACGGGTGGAAGCGCAAGCCTCCCTTGTAGGGACCGATGGCGCTGTTAAACTGCACTCGGTATCCTATATTGACGTGCACCTCGCCCTTGTCGTCGGTCCATGGCACACGGAATGTTATGATGCGTTCGGGTTCAACCAGTCGTTCGATAAGCTTTGCACGCTCAAACTCAGGATGCTTGTTGTAAACGTCCTCAATTGAGGTGAGCACTTCTCTCACAGCCTGTATGTATTCAGGCTCACCTGGATGTCTGCGCTCCAGGTCTTGAATGATTTTCTCAACATCCATAGTAGTAATATTTTTGTTTAGAATAAGGTCTGGTAGTTGTGACTTTCTGTAATGTTCACGCTGCAAATATAGCTTTTTTGTGTGTTAACACCAAATTTTTTTACAGTTTTTTACTTTTATTAGTTGCACAATGGTTCGCATGACAAGCTTTTTCTGCCTTTAACCCAAATCGGTCGTTAGGGCTTGCTTGGATTTAACATCAAAAGCGTGTCATGCGTTTTCTATGCCTTCTTCTCTCAATTTTTTGCTTATCTCCTCCAGCTCTTTCTCTAAACGCATGGCCAGCGCCGTGCTGTTTTCTACCGATGAGTCTTTAATGTGCTCAGGCGTTATGGTCTGTAGCCAGCCACATTGTCCGGGTCTCAGCATGGTGAGCAGCGGCATGGCTTTGTGAGCGGCGCGCGATATGCTGTCGCGTTGTAGCTCTTCACCGTTGCTTTTCAGACCTTGCTCAAGCATCTGTCTGTATTCTTTTATCGATTCGCCCACTTGTGTAAGGATCTCCTGCTCTGCCTCCGTGTCGCCTTCTGCAAAGGCAGTGAGAGGTGCGAAGAACGATGCTTTTTGCTCTGCCGCTTTTACCGAAAGGGGCAGACGTGTTATCTGGGCAAGTGTGGCAGCGAGCGTGGCAGCATTGAACGGCTTGAACAGACAGGTTGAGAAGCCGGCTTTTTTCAGGCTTGTCATGATGCTCGGGTCATGGGCCGTCATGGCAACGGTGCTCATGTCGCTGTTCTTTACATGCTTGAGCATGTCCTTGCCGCTCATCTCCGGCATCTCTATGTCTGTGAACATTATTTGCGGTTTTGTCTCTTCTGCAAGCTTAATGGCCTCTGATGCCGATGTCGTTGTGCTGATGTTCAGTTTTGCTCCGCCAATTTTCTGTGCCATCTCCTTGAAAAGCTCAAGTTGAAGAGCGTCGTCATCAACAGCAAGAATGTTTATTTCTGTTGTTGCATCGTTGTTTCCGTTCGTCGCGTCGTTTGCTCCGTTCGTTGCATCGTTGTTTTCTGTTATCGCTTTTTTTGCTTCTGTTGAAGACCTGTTTGTTTCTACAGATGCAACATTTTCTTCAACGTCTTTCTTCTGTTTCTTTTCTTCTTTCTTTATAGGCAGACTCACGGTGAAGCAAGAGCCTTTGCCTTTTTTCGATGTCACGGTTATGGTGCCGCCGAGCATCTGTACCACCTCGCGGGTGATAGACAGGCCCAGTCCGACACCCTCCTTGCCTTGCCCGTTTGGCAGACGTGTGAAGGCATCGAAGATGCGCTGGCAGTCGGCTTGGCTCATGCCGCGTCCCGTGTCGCTTACATATATAATAAGGTGTTGTCGAGGCGAAATTCTTATTTCCACCTTCACGCCGCCCCGGTCCGTATATTTCACGGCGTTGCCGATGAGGTTACTCATGATCTGCTTCACGCGGAACGCATCGCTTCGCCACAGGTCGCCACAGTTGGGGGTCAGTGTGCCGAGCGTTATGTCGAGGCCCTTCTCTGCTGCCATTGGCTTGAACTCTTCCACACAGCTTTTTGCCAACTGTTGTGGCACGAAGCTTACGTCATGTCGTTCCGCTTTTCCGCTTTCGAGCAAGTGATAGTCGAGCAGGGCGGCAACAAGCTGTTGAAGGTGTATGGCAGAGTGGCGCATGCTGTCGATGTAGGCGAGCGCTTTCGGTCGGCTCACCTGTTCGCTGAGCAGTTCGATAAATCCAGCTATCGATGCTGCCGGTGCTTTTATGTCGTGCGTAATGGTAAGAAGCAATCGTTCGCGTTGCGCCATAATGCGTTCCGTCTCCGCTTTCGCTTCAACGATGCGTTGCCGGTCTCTGCGTTCACGTTTTATGTCGCGCAAGATATATGCCACGAGCAAGGCAGCAATAAGTATGGCCACCAGACCTATTATGGCAATGCGCACCACCATCTTGTGTCGCGATTGCATGGCGTGGCCGAGAGCTTTTTGCAGCGCGTTCTTTTCTTCGCGTTGTATGTGTTCGAGCAGCAGACCTGTGCGCTGAGACAGTTGCAGGCTAACCCTTTGCAGCCTGTTCAGCCTTGCAGCCACGTTTTCTTGTTGTCGGCTGTTTTGTTTTTGTTCCTCGTTCTGTATGTCGGTCAAGATGTTGGCTACCGAGTCGGCAATGTTTATTCGTTGTGCCGTGCTGTCGGCTTTGGTGTCGTGCAAGATGTTGGTCACGCCCACCGTGTCGGTATGTTGTCGTCTGAACGCATCGCCCAGCCTTCGGAAGAAGCCGCGTTTGCTTTTAATGATCTCATACACCTTTTCCCTTTAACCGTGTTGCCCGTACAGTTTTGAATGAATGACCACCGAGTCGCGTCCGCTCTGCAAGGCCTGCACCTTGTTTCGGTAGAAAGCGTCGCGGTTGTCAAAGGCCATAAGCTGTGCTACGCGCTTTGTGTTTTCGCGTTTCATGTGTATAAGTTCCACCAGCGTGTCTATGCGTTGGCGTTGTCCTTGGTCGGCAATGAACGGTTTGAGCTGCTTGGCCTTCTGCTCAGACGTTGCTACCGACCGGTTGAAATGCGGCCACTCGCTGCCTTCGCCAAGCAACACCGACCGTTCGGCATTGTTTGTCTCAAGCAGCGAGCACACGAGGCTGTCTACCACGTCTCTGCGTTTCAACAGCTGTTCTGACGCATTGTTAAGAGCCACAAACAAGCGGCTGTTGTCATAAACCTGCCAAGTGGCGATAGCTATGACAACAGCCAGCAAGATATAGCCTGTAATGATTTTCTTACTTGTTCCGAACTTTGACATTTATCTTTATTCGTTTTTAGCTGATGGGGGATCAGCTGCGAGGGCTACCGGTTGAGGATCACTCTGCTGCGGGTGCCTCTGTGGCAGGAGCCTCTGCTGCGGGCTGCTCTGTGGCGGGAGCCTCTGTAGCGGGCTGCTCTGTGGCAGGAGCCTCTGCTGCGGGCTGCTCAACAGCAGGAGCCTCTGTAGCGGGCTGCTCTGTGGCAGGAGCCTCTGTAGCGGGCAGCTCAACAGCAGGAGCAACAGAGTCGGTTACTGTTGTGTCTGCCTGGATGGCTACCATATCGCTGTTGGCGTTGATGTTCTTACTTGCAAATGCGTTGCTTACTGATACCATTACGATTGCTGCGATTGCTGCGAAAAATACCTTCTTCATATTCGTTAATTTTTTAAGTGTTAATAATTTTTTTGTTTCTTTCTCCGCCACTCCCTCAAGCTTTGTCTTTATCAAGATGTTCTCTTCTGTTGAGACGTTCTCTTCTGTTGAGACGTTCTCTTCTGTTGAGACGTTCTCTTCTGTTGAGATGTTTCTCTTTTTGTAGAGGAGGTTCTCTTGTTGAGAAAAACTCTTGTTTGTCGACTGCTTTGTTGTTTGTTGCGTCGTTCACTTAATAAAATGCAACGAGCGTGCCAAAACTGGCATGAAAATGTAAATCGCTGATAATCAGTAGTATAATTTTTTGGTCCTTGTTTTTGATATGTGGAAAAGTGTGGAAAAGGTGTGGAATAATTCCGCACTTTTTTGTGGAATCCATTTCTTATTTGCCAATACACAATTTCTCAATCTTGTTATAAATGGTTTTGCGGTCAATGCCGAGCAGACGTGCAGCCTTACTCTTGTTTCCGTTTGTCTGTTGAAGGGCTTGCTTTATGCGTTCGCGCTCCTCGTTCTCGTCATGAAGCGTGAGCGATGGCTGTTGCTGCAAGGTCGGTCCCATGGCCTGTGACAGTTCGGCTGTGGTTATCAGCCGTCCGCGTGTGAGCAGCACAGCGCGTTTCATCACGTTGTTGAGCTGTCGCAGGTTTCCGGGCCATGTGTTGCTTACGAGCATCTCAGCGGCAGAAGCATCAAATCCTTCCACATCGCGTTGCAGCTCTTCGTTGGCTTGGCGGATGAAGAGGTCGGCAAAGAGAAACAGGTCGTTGCCGCGTTCACGCAGCTGAGGCATGTAGATGGTAAACTCGTTAATGCGGTGGTAGAGATCCTCCCGGAACCGTCCTTCTGCCACGGCCTGTTCAAGGTTCTCGTTGGTGGCACACACCAGCCGGATGTCTACCTCTATCTCGCGGTCGCCGCCTACAGGGCGTATGCGTCGCTCCTGCAAGGCTCTCAGCAGCTGCACCTGCACGTCGTAGCTCAGGTTGCCCACCTCGTCGAGAAAGAGCGTGCCCCCGTTGGCGGTCTCAAATGCTCCTCGCTTGTCGCTGTCGGCTCCCGTGAACGAGCCTTTCTTGTGTCCGAAAAACTCTGATGCAGCCACATCCTTAGGAATGGCCCCACAGTCGAGAGCGAAGAACGGCTTGTCGCTACGGCTGCTCAGCTCATGAATGCGCCGTGCCACATATTCCTTGCCCGTGCCGCTTGCTCCAAGAATGAGCACCGACATGGGTGTGGGTGCAACGAGCTGCACATAGCTGTAAAGCTGCTTTGAGGCCTCGCTCTTGCCCTCAAGGTATCTTGGCACGTTAGAGCTGGGCCCGGCTTTGGTCTCATTGCTCTTGTTTGAAGAGCTGTGAGAGCCTTTGTGTGGTGTTGAAGGGGTAGGGTTAGAGGCATCAGCAGTTGTAGGCGTGTCGGCTGCCTGCGCCAATGCGTCCTTTATTTTCTGAAGAAGAATGTCGGGTTGCACGGGCTTGGCAATGTAGTCGGCAGCTCCCAGTTTCATCGCGAGCACCGCGTTCTGCACCTCTGCATAATTGGTCATGACGATAAACGGCGCGTTGTGTCCACGCTTACGCATCCATCCAAGCAGGAACAGTCCGTCGTGGTCGGGCAACCGCAGGTCCGACAGCACCAGGTCTAGCTTGGTGCCATCCGTCAACAGCCGTGCGGCAGCGCCAACGCTTGTGGCTCTGCTCGTTTCAAATCCTTTCTTCTTCAGCCATGTCTGCATCATTGTGCCGAAGGCCAAATCGTCTTCTACAATTAATATGTGTGTCATCCAATTTGTTTAGTTTCTCCAAACCGCTTTCTTAGTTAAGCGACTGAATTTCTTTTTCCGACAGTCCTGTATAAGCCATTATTTTTTCAATCGGCTCTTTCTCGCTAATCATCATTTTTGCAATCTCAATGTTGCGAGCCTCTCTTCCTTCTTCTCTTCCTTCTTCTCTTCCTTCGTTCTTAGCTGTCGTCATCAGCGAGATTGCATCACGCATTCTCTTAATGCTCTCGTCATATTTGTCACGTTCGTCTTTACTGAGAGCTGAAATGTCTGCAATCTCGGATAGTTTCTTGAACACGGCATTGCGTGCAAGAAAAGGCATACGCTCAAATGTACTCATATTTTTAAGAATATAAATCCAACGTTCAAAATCGTTCTCACATTCGTTCTCTTCTTTCTTGAAGAGAGGGAGCATGAGAATTATTGTTTGTTGCAAATTTAGACAAAAAAAATGACATTAATGGTTTGGTATGGAAAAATCTCATTACCTTTGCCGTAATTACATTAAAAAACGAACCGTCTTAGAGACATTTCTTACAGCCTATGAGCATACAACAAACCGACATACCACAAGAGTTTAGCCAGTTTTATCTTAAGGATGTGACGTTTGTCAACCTTATGATGCGACGAATCTATAACGTCCTTATCGTGGCCAACCCCTACGATGCTTTCATGCTTGAAGACGACGGGCGCGTGGAGGAGAAGATCTATAACGAGTATATGGAGCTTGGCTTGCGCTATCCGCCCACGTTCACACAGGTGAGCACCACCGAGGAGGCACGCCGCGTGCTGAGCACCATGAACATAGACCTCGTGATCTGCATGCCCGGCAACGCCGACAACGATGCCTTCACCGTGGCTCGCGACATCAAACACTCGTTTCCCAACATCCACTGTGTTGTCCTCACGCCCTTCTCTCACGGCATCACGCGCCGCATGCAGAACGAGGACCTGAGCATCTTCGACTATGTGTTCTGCTGGCTCGGCAACACCAACCTCATCCTTTCCATAATAAAGCTCATCGAGGACAAGATGAACATCGAGCACGACATCCATGAAGACGGCGTGCAGATGATTCTGCTTGTCGAGGACAGCATACGCTTCTACAGCTCCATTCTGCCCAACCTCTATAGCTATATCCTCCTGCAGAGCCAACGTTTCTCAACCGAAGCGTTGAACCGCCACACCGCCACGCTCCGCATGCGCGGTCGCCCAAAGGTGGTGCTTGCCCGCACCTACGAGGAGGCGATGGCTCTCTATGACAAATATTCGGCCAACACGTTAGGCGTGATCAGCGACGTGCGCTTCCCCATAGGGGGCGTGAAAGACCCCGAGGCGGGTCTCAAACTGCTGCGTGCCATAAGGGCAAAGGACGAGTATGTGCCGCTCATCATCGAGAGCTCTGAGGCCCATAACCGTGAGCGTGCTGAGGCCGAGGGCTTCCGCTTTGTCGATAAAAACTCGAAGAAGATGAGTCTTGACCTGCGCCGCCTGCTGGAGGAGCACATGGGTTTCGGCGATTTCATTTTCCGCGACCCCAAGACCCATGCCGAGATAATGCGCATTCACAGTCTGAAAGAGCTTCAAGACAACATCTTCAAGATTCCTGACGACTCCATGCTCTACCACATCTCGCGCAACCACATGAGCCGTTGGCTCTCTGCCCGCGCCATCTTCCCCGTGTCGGCGTTCCTGAAGAACGTCACATGGCACAAGCTACAGGACGTTCAGGCTCACCGTAAGATCATCTTCGATGCCATTGTGCAGTATCGTCACATGAAGAACATTGGCGTGGTGGCTGTGTTTGACCGTCTGAAGTTTGACGCCTACTCCCATTTCGCCCGCATTGGCGAAGGCTCGCTTGGCGGCAAGGGGCGCGGCCTGGCTTTCCTTGACAGCGTGATAAAGCGTCATCCCGACTTCAACCAATATAAGGGTGTGAGCGTGCAGATACCCAAGACCGTGGTGCTCTGTACCGATGTGTTCGACCGCTTCATGGAGCAGAACAACCTCTACCAGATAGCGCTCAGCGATGCGCCCGACGAGGAGATTCTGAAACATTTCCTTCGCGCACAGTTGCCCGACTCGCTGATAGCCGATTTCTTCACCTTCTTCGATGCCACGCACAGTCCGATAGCCATACGCTCCAGCTCGTTGCTCGAAGATGCCCACTACCAACCCTTCGCAGGCATCTACAGCACCTACATGATTCCGTGGCTCGACGACAAATATGCCATGCTCTCCATGCTGGCGTGTGCCATCAAGGGCGTCTATGCCTCGGTCTATTACAAAGACTCTAAGGCCTACATGACAGCCACGAGCAACGTCATAGACCAGGAGAAGATGGCTGTGATCTTGCAGCAGGTCGTGGGCAAGCAATATGACGGACGCTTCTATCCCAACATCAGCGGCGTGCTGCGCTCCATCAACTATTATCCCATTGGCGACGAGCAAGCTGAAGACGGCATAGCGTCGCTGGCCTTGGGTCTTGGCAAGTATATCGTGGACGGCGGACAGACGCTGCGCGTGTCGCCATATCATCCTAACCAGGTGTTGCAGACGAGCGAGCTGGAGACCGCCCTGCGCGAGACACAGACACGCTTCTACGCGCTCGACACCACACATGTGGGCAACGATTTCCAGGTCGACGATGGCTTCAACATAGAGCGCGTAAAGGTGAAGGAGGCTGTGGGCGATGGCTCCATAACCTATCTCGCATCCACCTATGACCCCTATGACAACGTCATGCGCGACGGCATCTACGAGGGTGGGCGCAAGGTCATAACCTTCTCTGCCGTGCTTCAGCAAGACGTGTTCCCGCTGCCCGAACTGCTACAGATGTCCATGCGCTACGGCGCCGAGAGCATGCGCCGCCCCGTGGAGATCGAGTTTGCCTGCAACCTCAACGACGACCGCACGGGCGAGTTCTACCTCTTGCAGATCCGTCCCATCGTCGACTCTAAGCAGATGCTCGATGAAGACGTGGCTGCTGTGCCCGATGAGGCATGTCTGCTGCGCTCGCACAACTCGTTGGGCCACGGCATCAACGACGACGTGGTCGACGTGGTTTATGTGAAGACCGACGACGATTTCACAGCCATGAACAACCCCGCCATTGCCGACGACATAGAGCGCATAAACCGCACGTTTCTTGACAGCGGACGGGGCTATGTGCTTGTGGGGCCGGGCCGTTGGGGCTCAAGCGACTATTGGCTGGGCATTCCCGTGAAATGGCCACACATAAGTGCGGCAAAGGTCATCGTGGAGGTGGCGCTGAAAAACTATCGCGTGGACCCCAGTCAGGGCACCCATTTCTTCCAAAACCTCACGAGCTTCGGCGTGGGCTATTTCACCGTCGACACCAACCGTGCCGACGGCGGACTCTTCCGAAAGGATCTTCTCGACCTCATGCCGGCTGTGGAGGAGACACGGTATGTGCGTCATGTGCGTTTCAGCTCGCCTCTGCGCATCATGATGGACGGCAAGAAACAGGAGGGCGTGGTGCTTGTGCCTCAGGCTGAGTAGGCGTCCGCTTTGTGTCAACTCGTTTCTTGTCCACTTGTTTGCTGTTGAGCAAGTTGGAAACTTGCCCAACTTAAGTTAAGTAAGTTAAGAAAGCAAAAATCTTGACAAATATCATCTGAAAAACTTGCAATTATAAGACGAAACTCTTATCTTTGCAATGTTTTTCATGGTATTAGATTTAAGGTTAACAAAAAGATGGGGACACAGCGGTGCCCCTTTTTTTTATGCCCTTAAGTTTTTAGCGCGTTTAAATGAAAAAACTATAACAACCTTTCGCGTTTCTTGAAAAAAACATATACCTTTGCATGCTTGAAAAGAAACGAAGAAAACTGAGATTATAAAAAAGATAATGATTGAGAAAATGAAACAATGTAAATTTTTACTCATGTTGCTCATGCTCTTTATCGGCATGGGCGCTTATGCACAAAATGTTGATGACAGCAAGAACATCTTCACCGAGACCTTCGACAAGATGAACGGCAAAGGCGGCAACGACGGCAATTTTAACGTATGGGGCTCTCCCATCGGCAACTTGTCTTCTGACGACTGCGACAACGCCGGATGGAGCTACTCGGGCCGAAGCAACGGCAAGGCCGACAAGTGTGTGCGTATAGAGATGTCGGCTTCGCTGACCACACCTGCTCTCGCCAACCTCCAGGGCGATGCCTTCCTCTTCTTCCGTGCGGCACAGAACCGCAATGTCGCTACCTCCATTAATCTGTCTATATCGGGTGGAGGCTCTCTCTCTGAGAAGAGCGTGACGCTGGAGAAGACGTTTAACGATTATGTGGTTCTTATCAAGGATGCCACACCCGAGACCAAGATCAAGTTTTCATGTAGCATAGCTGGATGTTTCTTCCTTGACAACGTCAAGATAGAGCGTGCCATCGTGCTCGATGAGGCTACCGACAACGCTCAGACGCTGAGCGACAACGACCAGCTCACCGTGAACGTGGCTTTCAACCGTCCGCTCTCTCCCGACTATTGGAACACCGTTGCCCTGCCCTTCGATGTGCAGGCTGCCGACATGTCAAAGATCTTTGGCGAGGACGTAAAGGTCAAGGCGTTTGACCGTTGGGATGCCGCCGCACAGACCCTCTTCTTCAAAGATGCCGCCGCCATCGTGGCAGGCACACCTTACCTCGTGAAGCCGGCAGAGGCTGTAGGCTCTCTCATGCTCACCGACATCAAGGTCGTAGCCGATGCCGAAACCGTGACCTCTGGTCCCGTTGCCTTCCATGCTGTCTTCAGCCCCACAACCATCAACGCAAGCGATGTGTTCCTCGGTACCGACGGCATGCTCTACCATCCCGACACCGATGTGGAGGGCGCAGACAACATGAAGGGCTTCCGTGTTTTCTTCTCTGGTCTCACCGACCTGACCAACGCCAAGGTTAACATCGACGGAACGCTTACATCTATCGGCAGCATCAGCGGCAACGCTTCGGTTGAGGCTGCCAAGGTCTACACCATCGACGGACAGTATGTCGGCAACAGCACCAAGGGTCTGAAGAAGGGCTTCTACATTGTGGGAGGCAAGAAGGTTGTGTTATAAACAAAAAAAGAAAAAAATAGGCGATGTCTATCGTCGCTTCCGACAAAATTATGGAAAAGAAAATTTACTCTGAACCCCAAATACAGATCTTAGAGATTGATGTAGAGGACACGATGGTGAACAAAACCTCTAGGTTGTATGACCAAAACCAGATTGTGGTTGATCCAACCACTATAGGCAAGGGCAATGCCAACAATGCCGCTTCGAAGATAACAATCAACGGGGTGTGGGACGATAAATAAAACCTTTTTCCAAAAAACGAAAGAAAGGTTTAAAAGCAAAAACTTATTGTTAAAGGCAAAGGTCAGACAATGCACAACGAGGCGTGTCTGGCCTTTGTTTGTATGTCAGATTTTGTTAAATTTCTCCAAGAAGGGCCATTTAGCCCTTTGCCGATGCTGTGTTTGTCGCATTTTATTTGTATTTTTGCCATGCCTAAAAAGGGCGTAGTCCTTTTTTAAGCATCGTTTTTTAGCAACACCAAGCTGTGGAAAAGACAATCAGGATAAGGTAAAAGCAGCTTCTTTGTTGAGCCTAATGTTATAAAGACATTTTTATCCTTGGGGTTGCTCTTACAAAAGTTATAGAACAAAAGAAAATGCAGAAAAGACAAAAAAGAGAGAACAAGAGTTTTTTAACACGTCTTCTTTCGCTTGTGGTCGTCGTGCTCCTCATAGCCACGGCGGCGGCGGTGTGTGACGGCAAGCTCTTCGGACACGAATGGAGCAAGCCGCAGACCTCACAAGCAGTGGCTGCCGATGGCAACGACACGCTCGTTGTGCTGCCCGACGGTGGCTTCGTTGTGAACACAAAGCCGCTCGCAAAGGATGTTATGGGCTATGGAGGCAACGTGCCGCTGAAGATAAGCATAAGTAAAGACGGGGTGGTAGACAGCATCGTGGCGGAGCCTAACGCTGAGACCCCCGACTTCTTCGATTATGCCAAGACGCTGTTCGACCGGTGGAAGGGCAAGACCGTTGACGAGGCCATGGCTCAGAAGGTGGATGCCGTGACGGGAGCAACGTTCTCGTCAAAGGCAATCATTGGCAACATGAACCGCGGGTTGGCTTACGCCAAGCGGCATGTGGCGGCTGAAGAACAAGACCGCGCGTCGTGGACAACGGCATCTGCCGCAGGGACTTTCCCTGATGGCGGTTGGACCGTTGGCGGCATCGCGGCTGTGGTCGTGGTGTTGCTCGGTGCCGTTGTGCCGCTTCTCACAAAGAGCCGTCGTTGGCGTTATGTGCAGCTCGTGCTGAACGTTGTCGTTTTGGGATTGTGTACAGGAACCTTCGTGTCTTATGCTCTCTTCATGCGCCTCTTTTCGGGTGGCGTGAGCGTTGCTGCCCTCTCGGCCCTTGCCGCCCCGCTGCTCATGGTCGTCGTGGCTTTGGTCTATCCCTTGGTCGGCAAGCAAGGCTATTATTGTGCCAACATGTGCCCGTTTGGTTCTGCACAGGAGCTGGCGGGCAAGCTCTCGCGTCGCAAGCTTCGTGTGTCGCCGCGCCTGAACAAGGGATTGGTGATGTTCAAAAATGTTCTCTGGTGCGTGCTCATGGTGTTGCTGCTCACGGGTGTGTGGACGGCATGGACCGACTATGAGCTGTTCACCGCCTTTCTCTATTCTTCGGCCTCTGTCTGGGTCATAGCAGCAGCTGTGGGTTTCCTTGTGCTCTCGGTGTGGGTGCCCCGTCCTTATTGCCGCTTCGTATGTCCCACAGGCTGCCTTATAAAACCCTCGCTCTCATGGGCGAAAAGAAAGAACACCAAAGGAACGAAGCCCACGGAGAGGAGCTAAGGAAGGTGTGAAAATGTAAAAAACATTTTTGCGCTTCGCGCATTTTTTTAAACATTCTTGCGCTCCGTAGGTGCTCAGGCGCTTCGCGGAGTTATTTCCATTAATTGAACATTCTTGCGCTCCGTGGGTGCTCAGGCGCTTCGCTGAGTATGAAACATTAATTTTTTTTGCGCGAAGCGCATATTAATGATAATTAATGGGTCATTAATGACAATTAATGTTTAAAAAATAACGAGCGCGAAGCGCCTGAGCACCTACGGAGCGCAAGAATGTTTAAAAAATAACGAGCGCGAAGCGCGATGTTAATATTAATTACCCCAGTTCGGGATAAGAATAGTTCATAAAAAAGTTGGTAGTCTCACAAATATT
>OCRP01000357.1_pt1 | contig 48015 bp, 47 predicted proteins | sample 1538871 | NCBI WGS metagenome assembly OCRP01 (sample SAMN04571731, study PRJEB22368) | human gut metagenome | biome: human gut; material: stool | host: Homo sapiens | place: Luxembourg | collected 2012-09-20 | reverse complement strand
CAGCCGAGGAGAGCAGAGATGAAATCGCAGCACTTCTCAAGGATACGGATATGGTATTTGTTACTGCCGGCATGGGCGGCGGTACAGGTACAGGCGCTGCTCCCGTAGTTGCCAAAATCGCAAAGGATATGGGCATTCTTACAGTCGGCGTCGTTACAAAGCCGTTTGCTTTTGAAGGCAAGAGAAGAATGACTCAGGCTGAGCAGGGTATTGCAGAGCTTTCTGCCTGTGTTGACTCGCTTATCATCGTTCCTAACGAAAGACTCAAGTATGTTTCGGATACAAGCATCACTCTCCAAAACGCATTTGCTATTGCCGATGATGTTCTCAGACAGGGTGTTCAGAGTATTTCTGACCTTATCCTTCTCCCGGGTCTTGTAAACCTCGACTTTGCCGATGTTACTTCCGTAATGAAGGACGCAGGCTACGCTCACATGGGTATGGGCAGTGCAACAGGCAAGGACAAGGCTACCGTTGCCGCAGATATGGCTATTTCAAGTCCGCTTCTTGAAACTTCAATTGACGGTGCAAAGGGTCTTATTATCAACATCACAGCATCTGCCGATGTTAGTCTTGATGATATCGATGCCGCATCAACAATGATTAAGGATAAGGTTTCAGATGATGCAAACATCATTTGGGGTGCTGTTATTGACGACAAAATGGAAGATGCTATCAGCGTGACGGTTATTGCAACCGGCTTTAACGCAGACGGTCAGATTGCTAAGAAGAATCTTACGGACGCAGTTTCATCAGCGTCAGCTCCTGTTGTGGCTAAGGAAGAGCCAAAGTCAACAACAAAGGACAAGACTGATGATGACGACGATACCTTCTATGATATTATGTCAATTTTCAACAAGTAATACATTCTGATGTAATGAGGCACTCCTTTTCGGGAGTGCCTTTTCGTTTGACAACGGCAATTCCGTTATGGTATAATTTGAACGGAATAAAGGGGAATTGTGAGCTTTTGTGCTTTTACAATTTCTCTTTTTTTGAGCGAAATCCAAAAGCAAAGAAGGCGGAAAAATGAAAAAACTACTTGCACTTTTGATTGCCTTGATGACTGTTCTTTTGTGCAGCTGTTCATCAGGCGGTGAAACAATCCGATTCGGTGCGGCAGGTACCGGCGGAATTTATAACGAAGCGGCAAATTCGATAAAGTCGATTGCCGATGCTGACGGTACTCTAAAAATTGAAACAAAGACAACAGCCGGTTCTGCGGCAAATGTTCGCTTGCTTTCACAGAATTATCTTGACGCTGCAATTGTTCAGTCCGACATTGCACACGACGCATTTAACGGCGAAAATAATTTTGAAAAATCCGGCACTCTTGATGGCTACAGCGCTGTTGCAGGTATGTTTACAGAGGCTTGTCATATCGTTGTAAGAAAAGATTCTGATATTAACAGTGTTGATGATTTGCTCGGCAAAACCGTGAGCATAGGTGAAGAAGAATCGGGTTCGGAGCTTAACGCAAAGCAGATTCTTTCGGCATACGGGCTTAACTCAAAAATGGTTAAGGAAAAAAATCTTAATTATGCCGATGCCGCAAAACAGTTACAGAACGGCGAAATTGATGCGGCATTCTTTACACTCGGACTTAATGCAACAGTTGTTGAGGAACTTTCAAAGCAATGTGACATCAAGCTTATAGGAATTGATGACGCAGCTGTTAAAAAGCTTAAAAACACCTACAGCTATGTTGACTGCAAAATTCCGAAAAACACTTACAACGGGCAGAGTGATGAAGTCGGCACAGTTGCGGTAAAGGCTGTTCTGATTGTGAACGACAGACTTTCAGACGAACAGGTGAAGAAGCTTACACAGCTTGTCTTTGACAATGCGCAGGAACTTCAGCTGACTGTTTCGGCGGATGTTGACATAACACTTGAAAAAGCCGTTGAAGGTGTTAAAATTCCTTTTCACAAGGGTGCGGCAGAATATTATTCCGAAAGAGGAATAACGGTAAAAACAGCAGGATAACTGCGAAAGGATTGGTGCTGATTGAATATAACTCTTGATATGTATCAGACAATCGCAGTTGCTGTGATTGTTCTGATGGCCGGTGCATTTCTGAAAAAGCGTATATCGTTTTTGCAGAAATTTTGTATACCCGCACCTGTAATCGGCGGTTTGCTTTTTGCAATTCTTACGCTGGTTTTCTATATGACAGGTGTTGCGGTAATTGATTTTGACGATACTCTAAAGGAAGTCTGCATGGTGTTTTTCTTTACCTCAGTCGGATTTCAGGCAAATCTAAAGGTGCTGAAAAGCGGAGGCAAATCCCTTATCGTATTTTTGTTTCTTGTAATTATGCTCATTGTAATGCAGAATTTCTCTGCAATCGGACTTGCAAATTTGATCGGACTTGACTCGCTCACGGGTATGACGACGGGTTCAATTCCTATGGTAGGCGGTCACGGTACGGCGGGCGCTTTTGGTCCTGTACTTGAGGATTTCGGCGTTCAGGGTGCGACAACTGTTTGTACTGCCGCTGCAACATTCGGTCTTATAGCAGGCTCACTCATGGGCGGACCTGTCGGAAACAGACTTATTAAAAAGCACAACCTTATTGCTACAATCAAAACAGAGGATGACAGCCTTCTTGTTGAAGAAGAAGAAAAGCACGAACGACATTTTTCAATGTATGCTCCGGCAGTATTTCAGCTGATTATAGCGGTCGGACTCGGTACGGTTGTTTCAGATTTGCTTTCACTTACGGGCATGACATTCCCGATTTATATCGGTGCAATGATTGTTGCCGCAATCATGAGAAATATCGGTGAATACACGGGTAAAATCACTATTCATATGGGCGAGATTAACGACCTCGGCGGTATATGTCTCTCACTTTTCCTCGGTATTGCTATGATTACACTCAAGCTTTGGCAGCTTGCCGACCTTGCGCTTCCGCTTATTATACTTCTTGCAGGTCAGGTTGTTCTTATGTTCATTTTCACATATTTTGTTGTGTTCAACATTATGGGCAGAGATTACGATGCAGCTGTTCTTGCGGCAGGTACTTGCGGTTTTGGTATGGGCGCAACGCCAAATGCAATGGCAAATATGCAGGCAATCTGCGAAAAATACGCACCGTCCGTTAAGGCTTATCTTATTGTTCCGATTGTCGGCAGTTTGTTTGCCGACTTCCTGAACAGTCTGACGATAACATTCTTTATAAATTGCATTTAGAATCGGAGGCAGGTATTATGAAGGACAGGAAATTTACATTTGATTCCGAAAACCTTGCTTTTCCCGAGATTCACACGGGCAAAGTAAAGCAGAATGATGTTGCCGAGGATAACACAGACAGTACGGTTGTTTATGATACTGTCGCTGTTCCCGAGGTTCATCTCAAAAAGCATAAGCATAAAAAACAGAAGAAAGACAATAAATAAAACAACAGCCGTACATTTCAAAAGTGTACGGCTGAAATTTTTGTATTTAATTTTGAAATAAAACCTTACCTTCCGTGATGGGGGTGTATGCGGTAAGTTCGGCTATGTCAAGGTCAATTTTGTGCATATTAACCGCACAAATTTGGTGATTGTTGTAGGTGGTGTAGTAGTAGATTCCCTTGTCGGCATTGCAACAGGAGGTGTAAAGTGTGATTTCATACTTTCCGTCTGAAACCTCACAACAACCTCTCTGCTGGTCAACAGAACCGAGAATGTGGAAAAACTGGTTCACGCTTTCGCTCTCGCTGTCACCCGAAACGGAGTTCAGCTTTGTGAACGCAACCTTTGCAAAACGGGATGCGGATGAAAGGTCGCCCGGCAGTCCGATTGCACCCATTCCACGGCTGTATGTGGTAAGCTCGGCACTTTTGCCGAAGTTGTTTTCGGGTTGCTTTGGTGAGAGTGACATATAGTTGTTGAGCATGAACATCTGAATGTCAAACGGAGGATTGTTTGTCAGCACACCGACAGGGTTGTCATAGACCTTGAGTCCGTCATTTGTCGATTCAACTGTAAGCGATTCATTTCTGTCGGAAATAATCCAATGCAATTGAGCACAGGGGAGCTTGTTGCTGAACTGCGTATTTGTTATGTTAAGGCTTTCAAGCTTTTTTCTTGCCTGCAAAACGCTGTCGCAATGTGAAAGTATATACGGAATGAACTCAAATTGTGCAATATTTTCCTTGCCGTTTTTCGGTTCAAAATATACGGCATTGCCCACAAAATTTAGCCCTGCCATACACAAGCCCTTTTCATTCATTGCATCGTAATATAGCGGATAACCGTCTGCAATGTGAGCCATGCCAATCATCGCAAAGTGGCTGTTGCATTCGTTTGTATGGCGGAACTTAAACGGAAAATTTCGTGGAGTAATTGTAATTTCGTCACCGTATGAAAATTCATAATCAAGCGTTCTGCCAAAGTAAAAGTCTTTTGTTTTATATGTTGCCGCTGTACACATATCATCAACCTCCGATTCTTTTAATAATAAATATTCTTCCGCTTGGTATAGAGTATCATACTGCTTAAACAAAATGATTGCAAGGTGATTTTTGGAAAATTACAAAAATTGTCGAAATCACTTGAAAAATTAACCTGCTCGGTATATACTATATATGTCAATATGAATGGGAATGAGGTTCTCCCACGGCTTTTGTCGAAACCGCTTTTGCTGATGACTTCTGTTTTTTGAACAGGGGCATTGGCTTTTTTTATGCGATGTTCTTTGTGCGGAAATTTTGAGGAGGAAATTTATGAAGAACAAATTTGTTGATTTTAAGGTGCTTGCAACATCTCTGTGCTGCTCCGTTGTGATGGGACTCATATCGTTTGCATTTCTGAAATGTCTTGATTATGCGGCAGATTTCAGGAGCTTCTTTCCGCTGTGCTATATGTTTTTGCCCGTAGCAGGTATTGTGACCGCTTTTGTATATAAGCGTATCGGCGGAAAGTCGTCAATGGGCAACAACATTATTATTGAGAGTGCAAATGACGGTGAAAAAGTGCCAAAGCGACTTGCATCGCTGACATTTATATTTACCTGCATAACCCATCTTTTCGGCGGTTCTGTCGGCAGAGAGGGAACTGCCGTTCAGATTGGCGGTTCGCTGACAAGTAATGTTGCCGATTATCTCGGCTTTAAAAATAATGACAGAAGTACAATCGTTCTCAGCGGAATCAGCTCTGCATTCGGTTCGGTTTTCGGCACACCGTTTGCAGGTGCATTTTTCGGAATGGAAGTCTGCTGTGTCGGAAGATTGTCGGCAGGTGCGGTAATTCCGTGCTTTGCGTGTTCATATCTTGCAAATTTTGTTACACAGCTTCTCGGCTTTAAACATGAAAGATATGCAATTTCGTCAATCCCAGATTTTGACGCAAGATTTCTTTTTGTGTTTTTAATTGCGGCAGTTTGCCTCGGCTTAATCGGCAAGCTGTTTGCACTCGGAATAAAGTATGTAAAACTTGCGTACTCAAAAATTTTCAAGAACTACCTTCTTGCCGCAGCAGTAGGTGCGGCAATCGTCAGCCTTTTAATTTTCGCTTTGGGACTTAACGATTTTGAGGGCTTAAGCACATGGATGCAGAACACCGCCTTTAAGGGCGATGCAAAATGGTACGATATGCCGGCAAAATATCTTTTGACCGTACTCACCCTCGGTGCAGGATTTCAGGGAGGAGAGGTCACCCCTATGTTTGATATGGGTGCGTCATTCGGCAGTTGGTTCGGGTGCGTCTGCGGATTTGATCCCACATTCTTTGCGGCAATCGGATTTGTATGTGTTTTTGCCGCAGCAATCAACACACCTATTACAGCAATCGTTCTCGGTATCGAAGTTTTCGGTGCGTCTGCCGCCCCGTATTTTGTGCTTGCAGTCCTCATCAGTTTTATCGCATCCGGCAATACAACAATTTATCCGTCGCAAAAATTCCCGGTTGATAAAAGCCTTTTTCATTTTCAAAAGAAGTGACGCAATAGGCTTGAACAAAGTGTAAGTCGGCGTTTAGAGATGTTGACCGACAGCATGGACTATGAATTTTATTTATTGCCCTCAAAAATTTCTTTAATATAAGTGAGAGATTCATCGTTGAAGTTATATGCGGTGACATCTTCATATGTGCAATTGAATGTTATGGGAATGTTTTTGTTACGGGAATTGTTCAGAAAATCTTTTATGAATGCCTCGGGATAGTCGGTATATTTTTCGTTGTCGGAGTCAGTTCCGCCGCTGTAATCGACTGTTACGGTAGTGCCGTTTTTCATATACAAGTCAAGGTATAAATAGCTGTCATCTTTGTTATCAATCTCAATTTTTGCAATATCTGAATAGCTATACTCCGTTCCTGACGGATTAAACGGCGACTTTTCTATTACCGTATTTTTGGTAAAAACCGTGGTGTTAAATGTAAATACATACACACTTCCGAGAAAAACCAATAGTACGACTATCGGGATTGCAATCAATATAGCTTTTGCAATTTTATCAAATTTCTAGTCGGATTGTTCTTCTTCAATTTCCTTTTCGGAAAAAGATGTTTCTTCTTTTGATTTTAAATGTTTGCCTTTTTTTAATAATACGGTGTCTGAAGTTACTTCGACTAAGGCAACAAATATTATTAAAAATACGACAAATAGTATTCCAAATATTGCATCGAATGCAAAGCCTGTCCATTTATTATATGCTATAAAGACTATGCTTTTTATTGCGCTATATCCGATTTTGTTTAACAGTTCTGTTGCAAGAACGCCTACAAACAGAGCTGTAAAAACAGCCGCAACTACAGCTAAAATGCGTAATATCATTTTTATAGGATGCTGTTTCCATTGACGGATAAGCCAATTGTTTTCGGCTTTTACACTTTCTAACTCGTTTTTAATCACATTTTTCATAATGTTCTCCGAAAATATTTTTATATCCAAATTTTAACATAAAAGTTGGATTATATCAATCGACATTTTTTGCAGAGATGTTGACTTTACCAAAATTATGATTTATACTTTTCTCATAATCAATAGTTAGTTGTGGGGGAGATTATATGAAAAAATTCAGAGCGGTTTGTTTGGCTTTTGTGATGATGTTATCCGTTGCGGTAATGCTTTGCGCTTGCGGTGATACGAAAATTACAGACAAGGTTAATTTTTCCGATGTTGATGAAATAACCGTCGTAATGTCGGACGAGTCAACCGCCGTGCTTGGCGAGGTTGATTTCAAGACGGTCAAGAATATTCTGCAATCAGTCGAAACAGGCGGTACAAGCGGTGAGTTTGACGGCGGAATCCTTATTGAAACACGCAAAGACGGAATTGTTACCCACAATATCCGTGTCGGCGGTGCTGACAAAATCTGTGTTGACAAAGACAATTCAACCGTGTATAAAATTTCCGATGATGATTACAAGACCTTGGAAAAGGTTATGGACAATTACAAGCTGTAACGCTTGAACAGAATTACGATAAATAAAAATATAAGCGAGATGAATTCAATCGAAAAATTCATCTCGCTTTTTGTTTGAAGATTAAATTGTTTGCTGAATAAAATCAGAAATCATCGCCGAAATCCGTGTCAAATTCATCATCTGAATCAGACGAAAACAAGTCGTCATTATCTTCGTCATCATTCATAATATCTTCAATCACGGTGAACTCAAGACCTTTTTCAAGCGGATCAAGCGTTCCGTCATGGTTTAAATCAAACAATCTTTCAAAATCAAAAAAGCCCATAAATTTTCCTCCTTAACATATGGGATATCCTATATGTTAATCATATCAAATGAACTGTACGATAGAACGGACTTTCCTTTGCTGTCAGACAAATTTGTTGAGTTCTGCGTTGTATTTGTAGTCAATTGCAGAAAGCTTGCTTTCAATTTCTTCTTTACTGCAACCGAGATCGTCACACATTTTATCAAGGCTGGGGTAGAAATCACGCAGCTTTGTATTAACAAAGCTTAAAAGAATCATCGGATCGTTCGGAATTGTATTTTCAGCCATAAAAATCGCCCTTTCAAAATTATTTACTGTATTTACTAATCTTACAATTAGTAGTATAATATACAGGTACAAATTTGTAAACGGTATTCTGTGTGATGCCGTGTGTAACAGATAAATTTTTTTCAAAGGAACTTGGAAATGGATAAGAAATTTGATGTTGTAATCGTTGGCACAGGTGCGGCAGGACTTTATGCGGCACTTAATTTTCCCGAAAGCGTGAATATTCTTCTTGTTTCAAAGCGTGAGCTTCAGCTTTCAAACAGCTCTCTTGCGCAGGGCGGAGTTGCGTGTGTGCTTGATACGGTTCACGACAGCTACAAGCTGCATATTACGGATACATTGATTGCGGGAAAGTATAAAAATACTCTTTCCGCTGTTGAAAAGCTTGTTACCGAAGGTCCTTCGGATGTTCTTAAAATAAAAGACCTCGGTGTTGATTTTGACCTTAACGAGGACGGCACAATGTGCAAAACTCTTGAGGCAGGTCACAGCAGAAACAGAATTGTTCATCATAAGGATTCAACAGGCAAGGCAATTGTTGACGGACTTATCGCAAAGGTTACTCAGCTTAAAAATGTCACCGTGTGTGACAACGCTCTTGTTTATGCAATTGACAAGGTGCTGAACGGCTTTTATATAAGCATTTTGAGAAACGGTGAAAAGCTTCACTACGGCTGTAACTACTGTTTGCTTGCAACAGGCGGTATCGGCAGAGTTTATAAGTATACAACCAACTCCGCAATCGCAACGGGTGACGGCATTGCGTTTGCATATATGCTTGGTGCAAGAATTAAAAATCTTTCGAGAATACAGTTTCACCCGACAGCATTTGCGGCTGATCATGGCAGAGAGCGTTTTCTTATAAGTGAGGCTGTTCGTGGTGAGGGTGCGGTTCTGCTCAACTGCAACGGCGAGAGATTTGCCTCAAATTATGACAGCAGAGGAGAGCTTGCTCCGAGAGATGTTGTTTCAAATGCGGTTATGCTTGAATCAATTAAGACGAACAGCGAGAATTTCTATCTTGACATAACCCACAAGCCGGCTGATTTTGTAAGAAATCGTTTTCCGATGATTTATGAAAGATGCCTTGAAGAAGGCGTTGACATTACAAAGGACAGAATTCCTGTATTTCCGTGCCAGCATTACCTTATGGGCGGTATTGATGTTGACCTTCATTCACGCACAACCGTTGAGGGCTTGTATGCCGCAGGCGAGTGCTCGCACACAGGTGTTCACGGTGCGAACCGTCTTGCAAGCAACTCGCTCCTTGAGGCGCTTGTTTATTCAAGAACAGCCGCTCTTGATATTACGGATAAAATCAATAAATTCGGCAGAAGAACTCTTGGCGAAGAACCTGTTTACCGCCCTGTTGAGGGCAAGACCATGCCACACGGCTGTCGTTCAAAAATCAGAGAGATTTTGCAGGACGCATATTTTGTTCTTCCAAAGCCTGAAAAATATGAAGAAAGCAGTAAGCAGATTCACGAGATTATGAGTGAACTGTTTGCAGAAAAGTACGAAATCAATTCCGACCTTGTTGAGGCAAGAAGTGCGGCAATTGTTGCAAGTATCATTTTTGATGAAATTATGGAGGGTACAGACTGATGACACTTAACAGCATTTATGTAGACAATCTTATTAAAACCGCATTGCTTGAGGATATCAACTATCTTGACACAACAACCGATTACCTTATTGACGAAAATCAGGAAAACACGGCAATTTTTCTTGCAAAAAGTTCAGGTGTTCTTTGCGGTATCGAGGTTGCACTCCGTGTGTTTGAAATTCTTCAGCCAAACGGTTTTGAGGCAAAGGTTTATAAGCATGACGGCGACAAGCTTGTAAAGGGCGAAATCATCGCTGAAATTCACGGCAAGACAAGAACAATTTTAAAGGGCGAGAGAACGGCTCTCAACCTTATTCAGCATATGAGCGGTATTGCAACCGCAACAAACAAGGCTGTTGAAATTGTCAGCGGCACAAAGGCTTCTATTGCCGACACAAGAAAGACACTCCCTGGTATGCGTCCGCTCCAGAAGTATGCCGTTACGGTCGGAGGCGGAAGAAATCACCGTTACAATCTTTCCGATGCCGCAATGCTCAAGGATAACCACGTTGACGCAGGCGGCGGAATTGCCAACGCTGTTTCAAAGCTTAAATCAAAACTCGGTCATATGACCAAGGTTGAGCTTGAAGTAAGAAACCTTGACGAACTCAATCAGGCTCTTGAGGCAGGCGTTGATGTTATTATGCTCGACAATATGAGCCCCGAGCTTATGAAACAGGCTGTTGACATCACGGCAGGCAAGGCTCTTCTTGAGGCAAGCGGCGGCATCACGGACGAAACTCTTCGTGAAATTGCCGAAACAGGTGTCGATATCATTTCAATGGGTGCGCTCACTCATTCGGTTAAGGCTTTTGATATTTCACTTAAAATTAAATAACCCTGAATTGAAAAAATTTTAAATCCAAAACCAAAAAAACAGCGGTGATTATTCTTCATCGCTGTTTTGTGTTATTTGAGTCGAAAATAAATTGTTGTATTTGTAAAATGCAGGGAGCATTGCATAATGACGATGATTTTATAATCGGAAATTGTGATAACAATTAGCAAGATTTTTGTATATTTCTGTCGGTATCGCAAGATTTCCTTTTCCGACTCCAAGCGAAATATCGGGTTTTGTTGCTCCGTGAAAGTCACTTCCGCCGCTTTTCAAAAGACCGTATTCGTCACAGATTTTCTCGGCAAGCTCTGTTTCGGTTTTGTTAAAAAGCGAATAGTACGCCTCCGTTGCGTTAAGACCGCAAGCCTTTGCTTTTGGCAGAAATTCTCTCAATTCATCTTCGTTCATGTTGAGAAACGGATGTGCAAGAACGGATATTGAACCGAAACCCTTCAGCTTTTCAATTATATACAGAGATGATGGTCTTTTCGGCGGAACATAGTAGCCGAACTTCGACATAAGCAAGGTTTGAAATGCCTCTTTGACAGAAGAAACATAGCCCTTCTGCATAAGAGCGGCGGCGATGTTTGCACGGTTTACAAAGCCGTCAACCGTGCTGCTTTTGATTTCGTCATAGTCGAGAATATAGCCGTCTTTCGCAAGATTTTTAACGAGCAGTTTGTTGCTTTCCTCCTTTAATTTTTGCGACTCAGCCATAATTTCGGTTATGTCTGAATAGTTTTCTTTCTTGATAAACAGACCGACAATGTGCAGCTGTTTTGAATTGTATTCGGTTGAAAATTCAATCCCCGCAACGGTGGTTACGCCGTACTTTTTACCTGCCGAAACAAATTCGTCAAGTCCGGCAACCGTGTTGTGGTCGCAGAGTGCAACAGCGTCAAGTCCGATTTCTTTGGCTTTTAAAACGATTTCCGTGGGTGAAAATGTGCCGTCCGAAAATGTTGAATGTGTATGCAAATCGCAGAACATAAAATTCCTCCGATACAAAATGGAGTGGGATAATTTTACCCACTCCATTTTAGCATATACGGTTTGCAAATTCAACGCAGATGAATATTTTACACAAGCTTTTTCAGTTTCAGTGCAAGGTCGGCAATGTGATTTACTCCGTTTCTGAAAACATAGTCAAACTCGCCGGCATAGGTTTTGACTTTGCCGTTAAATCCCTGTTTAAAGCGATATACACCGTAGTTTTTATGCGTTTCGTCATACCAATAGGGAATACCGCAAAAATCGTATGTACGGCAGCCGCTCTCAATTGCGTACTTAATCATCGTCCATTGCATAAGATAATTCGGCATATATTTTCTGTATTCGTTTGATGAACAGCCGTAAACATAGCTTGCAACATTTGCATAATTTACAAGCAATGCACCCGACAAAACTTTTCCGTCAAGTTTTGCGATACATAGCTTTGCGTTGCCGTGAAATGCCTGTAAAAAATTTCTGAAATATTCTTCCGAACGAATTTCAAAGCCGTCACGCCTGCCTGTTTCTTTCATAAGCTCCATAAAATCGTCAAGCTCATCTTCACCGCAGAATTTACACTCAACGCCTTTCCTCATTGCAAGGCGGATGTTGTACCGCCATTTTGATTTAAAATTTGCAAAAACTTCATCACACGATTTATCTTTTATGTCAAGCACATAATTTTCTCTGCATTGGGTGTTGTCATATCCCTGTTTTTCACCGTGATAAACAAAGCCGAGGTCAATAAGATTTTTAATCGAGATAAAGTCGGTTTCGTCAATCAGCGGATCGGTTTTGAGTGTGTATGCGTGATATTTTTCTGCAATCAGTTTTATCTGCTCAAATATTTTTCTGACGGTTTTACTGTCGTGAGTGTCGCATACAAAGCCCCTCGGTGCATAAAGCATTGCCGTGTTGAGAATCGGTATTTTCTTTACAAGCACGAGTGTACAGCCGTTGATTTTTCCGTTTTCGTCACGAACTGCAACATATTCGGGAATCCAACCCTTTTTAACCTTTGCCCAGTCTGCCGATTGCATAAAGTTTCCGTATTTACTGTTTTTACAAAATTCCTCATACTCTTTAATATCCATAAAAAACAAGCCTTTCGTAAGTGTATCTATACTATACAAAAGGCTTGTTTCTGAAATTGTTCAAAAATGTATCATAGTTGTTTCATCAGCCATAATAATCAAATTGTTCGTTGTTTATTTTGCTGTATTCCAAAAACGGCTGTGGGCAGATGTTGATGCTGAAAGATTCGGAACTTGCCTTAACCGTTATTGAATCGGAACTGACACCCCAGTATTTTATGAGTGCATCGTACAGCTCCTGTCTATAACTGTCGCTGTATTCGGTTCTTCCGTACAGCTCCTGTTCATACGGAATAGAAATTTCACTCCCGGTAACGCTGTCCGTCAGGTAGGTTGTATCAATGTTAAGCTCATAAATTGTGAAAGTTTCCATATCAAACAGCATTGTTATGTTTAGTCCGTATTGTGCGCCCTCTTTGGCATAGTTGCATGTTACAAACATAAAATCGGACGAAACAATTACATTACCGTCAAGTGTTCCGCGCATTGTAAGTTTGTAACCGCTGCAGCTGTCAAGTGTAAAAAACGGCCGAATGTAGCCTGCAATATTGGAAAATAATTTTGTGTCTTTAAGCGAATTTGCAAGATTGCTTAACGCTTTTTTTGCATAGCTGATTACAGTTTCTGTTTTCGGAGCATTGTTTTGAAGAACCCAAACGGTATCTTCGCTTGAAATGAGTTTCAAAAATTCTCCGCCGCTCAAAGTGGTTATATCGGCGGTAAGTTTAAATGTTTCGGCTGTGTTTCCGACAGAACCCCGATTGTCCGTTACCGAATAATAAAAGCGGGGGAGAAACACAACGGTTGCGACTACGGTCAAGGTGAGCAAAGTGCAGATGATATATTTTGCGGATTTTTTAAGGTTAAATTTCATCTTCAAAATCCTCACTTTCCGCAGAATTATCGGCAAGGCTTACCGTAAAGCTGATGTCCGTACCCTTGCCGACTTCACTGACGATTTCAAGAGTTGAGCCGTGAAGCTTTGCAATTTCGTTGCAGATTGAAAGTCCGAGTCCGGCTCCGCCCATACTCCTTGAACGGGATTTGTCAACCATATAAAACGGTTCGGTAATTTTGGCAAGGTCATCTTCCGCAATTCCGCAACCGCTGTCGGTAACGCAAAAACGGTATCTGTCGCTGTCAACATATCCCGTGAGTGTAACAGGCTTTCCGCTCTCACTCGCTTTGCAGGCATTGTCAATCAGGTTGTACAAGAGCGTTTTCAAGAGCGACGGCTCTGCGTTGACTTCTGCTTTTTCAACATTTAATTTGAGTTTCACACCGTATTTTTTCAAAATAAAGAGAACAGACTTTTTAATGTCATCGGAAATTATGTCCGTTCTGATGTTTACGGTTTTGATTTCGTCATTTTTCAAAACTATAAGGTTTAGCAGATTAAGCGAAAGCGCCTCCAGCCGACTGCCCTCTTTGTAGATAAGGTCGGCACATTCTCTGCGTTGTTCAGGCTCCATTTCATATGAACGGAGCATATCCGCATAACCTATGACAGATGTCAGCGGAGTTTTTAACTCGTGGGTAAAATCCGCAATAAAGTTGTCACGATTCTGTGTTGCAAGCTTTAGCTGTTCAATGTAATCTTCAACATAATCCGCCATGGTATTAAAGCTCTGCGAAAGCTCGGTTATTTCGGTTGAAGATGTAATGCCGTGGCTTTCCTTTACTCTCATATTAAAGTTGCCCTCGGCAACTTCCTTTGACGCATCCTTTAACTTAACAAGCGGTCTTGTCAAAAGCTTTGAGAAGATTACAAGCAGAATTGATGCAAACAACGCAACGCCTATGAGAATGAACTGATAAATTGTGCAGTACATATCACGGTCGCTGTACACGCTTGTTATATTGTCAACAGTTTCAATATAACAGCTTTTGGTTACAAGCTGAATTTTGCTTATTGTCTGAATGTAGTATTTTTTATTTTCAGTAACTACTCTGCTTTTTCTGGAATTTACCGACATACCGTGGGCAAATTCATTTTCTGCCGAAAAGCTGAGCTCGTTTATTGAACCGATTTTGATTTTAGAATCCGAATTGCCTGCAATTTGTTTTGCAAATCCGATTGCCGAAACGCGCAGATATTCCAAGTTTCCGTAGGTGGGCAGATTGTTGTCTGCATATACCGAAAGTGCCGTTGTGATGTAATTGTTGTTCTTTTTGGCTGAGTCAATGCGGTTGTTCAGCGTGTTTGTAAAAACGGTGTTGATGAGGAGAAAACCTCCCACACCGAAGGAAGTAATTATAATAAGAAAGGTAATAAAAAATATTTTCCACGAAAATTTCATTAGGGCTTTCCCTCCGCTTATTCAACAAGACGGTAACCGACTTTATACACAGACTGAATGTTGTCTTTTAAATCAAGCTTTTTTCTTAACCGCTGAATATGCAGATCCACGGTTCTTGTATCACCCATATACGGTTCATTCCATACCCTTTCGTAAATCATTTCACGGTAAAGGGCAATGTTTTTGTTGCGTACAAAAAGCAGAAGTATTTCGTATTCCTTTAATGTAAGGTCAATTTGTACTCCGTTTTTGGTGACTATTCTTGAATTTGTGTCAATTACTATGTCTTTAAAGCTGAGTTTTGTTTTTGCCTTGTTGTATCTTCGCAGTACCGCATCGACTCTTGCTTGAAGTTCCGAAATGTTAAACGGTTTTGTTATGTAATCGTCAGCCCCCAGGTTAAGCCCGTAAACCCTGTCCGATATATCTGATTTTGCAGTAATGAAAATTACGGGTGTGTCAAAGCCTTTGATGTAGTCCATAAGCTCAAAACCGCTGATTTTCGGCAACATAACATCAAGCAGAATAAGGTCAAAGTGCTTTTTCTCCAGAACATCGGCACAGCTTTCACCGTCAAACACACAATCGGTTTTGTGCCCGTGCCGAGAAAGAGCCATTTCAATAAGATTTGAAATATTCTTTTCGTCCTCAACAATCAATATGTCAGCCAACAACCCCACCTCCAAGACACAGTTTATATTGCCATTGTATCATAGATGTATCATTTTTTTCAAATTATCTTTTTTCGCAGAGCTGTATCCCTAAATCGGCTAATGCAAAACATTGTCAAATTATGTGCAGCTGTTAATTATTTCACGAACCGTACTTGAAAACAAAGTCGAATAATGGTATTATTTTATGCAAACAAAACATTTTGAAAGGAAGATTACAATGGGTAATTCTAAATCGGTAAAAAAAGGCGTTGCAGTTGTAACGGCAGTTATTGTTGCTGTTGTTATGGTTTGCGTTTCGGTAGTTTGCAATTTGTTTTCGACAAAAACAGAAAGCTCAAATCAGACATATCTTGATGACGCAAAGGCTCAGCTTACAGAATACAGCGATAACTATAACTACACTAAATTTGAGTTTATGAACTCACTTTTTGAAAAGGCAAATGTAATTGCGAGTGTTGTTACGGAAAATACTTCGGCTGACATAAATGCCTTACTTGTAAAGAACCTCGGCATCAATTCATTTGTTATGACAGACGCTGACGGCAAGATTATCGCATCGTCAGACGATAAAAAGGTTGGCACAAATTTCCTTGATGACGAAACAACAAAGCAGTTCAAGGCTAACCTCAAGGGTATGAAGGTCAAGAGCATTTCAGAGCCGACAGCCGTTGAGGGCGAGGACGGTGTGTATAACCTCATGGCTTGCGTTGCAAGAACAGAGGGCGGCATCGTTATTATTGATACAAATACAAGCGACTATTCGGCTGTTATCGGTGCTGATATTGCAAAAAGCTGCAAGGGTGATACAATCATCGTTAAGAACGGCGAAGTTGTAAGCACAAATATGAACCTTGGCGATAACGGTCTTAAAAGCGCAGGTATTACAGACGAAATGATTCGTTCGGAAAATTTCAATGTTACAATTGACGGCACAACATATTCACTCAGCAGTATGCCGTCAGGTGAATATACAATCATCAGCGGACAGGCTGCAACAGAAAGCGGTTTCAATATGATTTACGGTGTCGTAATTCCGTGTGCCGCAGGTGTTGTAATGATTATCATTTCCTCAATTATACTCAGCCTTGGCACAACAAAGAAAAAGGAAAACGAGTAATTGTTAATTACAGCATACAAACAAGAAGTGGACATTTCACGAAATTTGTATGTAAAATTACGAAAAGGTCATAAATTCAAGAAATATCCCCGAAAACATTGTGCGTTAGCACAAAGAATATTGTGCCGAAAAATATTGCATAACCATATTTTGGTGATATAATAATGGCATAAACAAAAAAGACGCAAAGCAAAGGAGCTTCTGAAAAGGAGGCTCCTTTTCTGTTTATCTTTTTTGGTATCTTAAAAAGGGGAAATTATTATGACACCTGAGAAAATTGTTGAAAACCATAAGAAATATGTCCTCCAGTCATGGAGCAAGCAGGGTAATCTCAATCCGATTCCCGTTGCAAAGGCAGACGGAATTTACTTTTACGATTTTGACGGTAACAGATATACAGATATGTCATCACAGCTTGTAAACCTCAACCTCGGTTACGGAAATAAAGCAACCGATTATGCAATCATCGGTGTGAAAGCCGATATGGCTGACCATATTTCTTCAAGAAAGCTTGAATCGGCATTTGAACGAACAATTTATTCCTACAAAAAGCACTGGGGCGGTTTTAAGGTGGACAACATGATGTTCTATATCCTCAATGACTTTTCCAATGATGAAATTGAAAGCATAGCCGAAAAAATTCAGTCGGAAAAGGAGAGGTATATAAGCGTCAACAAGCTGTATGTGGTAGTGAGTAAAACAAATAACAAGCTGAAATCACTCCCGAAAACATACCAGATTGTTTTAAGAATGTTAAGGCTTGCCGTCCGTACAGATATGACGCCTATGTTCTATGACCGACTTGAAGTTAAAAAGCTGATTCTTGCGGTTGACGATATTTCGCTGCTTGAAAGTATCTATAACGAAAATCTCAAAAAGCTTGAAGTGTATGACCGTGACAACGGCACGGATTATATGAGTTTTTTAAGGCTTTACCTAAAGTATGACGGAAGTGTTCAGAGGGTTGCTCAGGAAACCTTTGTTCACCGCAACACCATAAATTATCAGCTTGCAAAAATCAAAAAGATTCTCGGCAATAGTCTCAAAACCTTTGAAGAACGATTCAAAATTATATTAGCATTTGAAGTTCGTGATGTGCTTTGATAGCCTCCGTCCCCGTCACGATGTTAATACTGAAAATCCCCCGACAGCCTAACGGAAACCGCTGTCGGGGGATTTTTTATGTGTTTATTTTATATTTGATTCTTGTACCATATTTTGTCGATGAAAGCAGACCGAGTCTTTCAAATTTCTGTGCAAATCCTCTTATTGTGGCATACGCGGCATTTTGAAAGTCCTTTTCAGGCATTTTGGTGGAAAATTCGTCTGTACCGTAATTTGACAGTACAAATTTCCAAAGCTGAGATTCTTTTTCGGTGACTTCACCGTTATCAAGATATTTTTTGTATTCACGGAGAAGATTTTCGTCAGTTGTTTTCTCGTTATATGCATTGTACACATTATCGGCAAAATAGATTAAAAACGGTGTAATGTCAATTTTACCGCTGTATCTTTTGTTTTCTTCAATTGCGGTGTATGCGTTATAATATGCTTTGCGAGTTTTTTCAATTTTGCTTGAAAACGGTACGAACAGAGTTGATTGGTATCCCTTCTGAATGAGAAACCAAAGATGTACAAGCCGAGCAATTCTGCCGTTGCTGTCAAAATATGGGTGAATGTAGGCAATGTAAAAGTCCATTCTGGATTACAACTCAACTATCAAAAAGTGCAAAGCTGAAATGAAAGACAGCGTTGAAATCATCGAGAAAATTATCAAGGAGGGAGCGATCAGCGACGCAAACATCAGATTGTTTGTAGATAAAATAATAATTTTTGAAAGAGACAAAAAGCTGAAAATCAAAATCAAGTTAAATGCTAAATTTCAACGACATAAGGATTGCTATAATGATAATGGAATAGTTACAGAAAAGATATTTGTATAGCAAAATAGCACACAATAAAAATATTGCGTGCCACTGTTATTATTTCTATTTATAATTCAAGAAATAATTCATTAATTCATCATGAATTAATGAATTAGATGCGACGATATTTGTTTTGTTAAGTAAATCCGAATTATCCGAGAAATCTGTTATTTTTCCACCTGCTTCCGATAATATAAGAGAACCTGCAGAAAAATCCCATTTTTCCAAATCTAATTCTATATACGCATCTAATCTTCCACAAGCTACATAACATATATCCAAAGATGCAGGACCTACACGTTTTAAATCGTCACAAATATTAATTAATTTCTTTAATATATCAAACAAATAATCAATTTTTGACTTATCGTAAGGACAACCAAAACCTATTATACTATTTTTAAGCGAGTTTACATTACTTGCTTTCAACGGAGTGATAATTTTATTTTTTTGTAAATATGCACCACACCCTTTTATTGCATAAAACATTTCATGTGAAATAGGGTTATATACAACTCCAAATACTACTTTATTATCTATTACATGTGAAAGAGAAATACATACACTTGTATAATGATGGATTAAATTTGTTGTACCATCTATGGGATCTAATACCCAAAAAGAAGTTCCTTTTGTTGTGTGATTTTCTTCTTCCGAAATAAATAACTCGTTTGGATATATCTTTTGTACGTTATCAATAACGTATTTTTCTATTATTTTATCTAAATCTGTTAGATAATTAGAAATACCTTTTTGACTAATTTTTCTCTTGAATCTAAAATTGTTATTTATTTTATTTCCTGCTTTTTTTATCACAGGAAGAATATCCTCTTTATAATTAATAATATCATTCATAATTATTTAGCCTTTCCCCATGGAAAATAGCAATCATCTGAATCAACGATTTTCCAAAAATAGTCTGGAGATTTATTTGAAGATATAGCTACTTTAGTTGTCACTATACTACTACACTTAATATTATGCATTTCAAATCCAGAATTATCTAAATTGTTTTTTGTAGTAAACAAAAAATCTCCCGACATAACAAAATCATCAACTATTAGTATTTTGCTATCTTTATAATTAGATATTACATTCGGAAGAAAAATATGCCATTTTGTCGTTTTCAAATGAATGTATTGCTCAAGGGAAATATTTCGATAATTTGTATCAACTATTGGAATGATAAAACCTGTTAAAATTGGAATTTCTAAATCTAAATCATCAATAATAAGTTGAGCAAATATACCGCCCTTTTGACCTGGAGTAAGTATTATATCTGGAATAAAAGAATCGTTCTTTAATTTTTTGCTTATATATTTACTAGCGGTTAATAATTCAGCCCAATGGATAGTTTTTGTATTTTTTCTTGCTTCTTATTTCTTTTGGTAGTTATTATTGCATATGCAATTGACAATACTGATAGTACAGTACCTACTATAGTTAATATAAAAGAGATTAAATTATAGTCCATATTTATTACTCCTAAAAAATAGAGGAACAAATTAAAATAACTTGTTCCTCAAATATGGTGCGGGCGACAGGACTTGAACCTGCACATCGGTTGACACTAGAACCTAAATCTAGCGCGTCTGCCAATTCCGCCACGCCCGCACGTGTGTATTTCAACAAGTAAAACTTGCGAAAATCAAAATATTAAATTGTTTCACCGAGGTAGCGTGACCAAAATCTAGCGCGTCTGCCAATTCCGCCACACCCGCATTTTCAATTTCTGCAAGACCTACCGTTAGATAATACTATAAATATCAGCAAAAGTCAAGTATAAGCAAGCAGTATATTACTACTGCTTGCAGAACACGATTCCGTCTTTTTTACTGATTGACTTGATTTTTGCCAAAGATTCAACTCTTATGCCCATATCACGAACGAGGTTGCCGCCGCCCTGATAAGCTTTTTCGATAACAATTCCCGCACCTGCTGTTTTTGCACCTGCTTTTTCAATAAGCATAAGAAGTGCCGTTAAGGCGCTGCCCTTTGCAAGAAAATCGTCAATGATAAGCACATTGTCTTCTTTGCTCAAAAATTCCTTAGAAACAACTATGTCATAGTCCTTTTTATGAGTGTATGAGTGTACGGTTGCGTTGTATGTATCGGAATAAATATTGATTGTCTTTGTCTTTTTTGCAAAAACAACCGGAACACCAAAATACTGAGCCGCAAGACAGGCAATGCCGATTCCAGACGCTTCGATTGTCAGAATTTTTGTTATGTTTTCGTCCTTGAAAAGCCTGTAAAATTCCTTGCCAAGCTCACACACAAAATTGACATCAATCTGATGATTGAGAAAGCTGTCAACCTTTAACACATTGTCGGCACCAATATGTCCGTCTTTAAGAATTCTGTCTTCTAAAAGTTTCATATCAATCTCTTTTCTGAAAAATAAAATAGTAACAAACAATACGATAAATTATACTACAAAGATTTGCACATTTCAATTGATTTTTGTGATATTCCATGCCTTATTTTTCTTATTTTCGGAAAATATTAAATTCAGACACAAAAAAGGCAGTCGTGATAAAGCGACTGCCCCTGTGTTTTATACTTCAATATTTTTAATTGAATCAAATTCGTCAATGATTTCTTTTGACGGTTTTTTTGAAAGAAGAGAAACAATAACATTCACAATAAGCGCAAGTCCGAAGCCTACAACAAGTGAATAAAGATTTGTTGCCGCATAAAGCGTCTGACCGTTTACAAGCGGAATATAGTCCCATATGATAACTGTCAGAGCACCTGTTGCCATGCCGCTGATTGCACCCGAAAGTGTTGAGCGTTTCCAGAAAAGTGCCAGCAGAACAACAGGTCCGAATGCCGAACCGAATCCTGCCCATGCATCCGAAACAAGTCCCATAATGCTTGATTTAGGATTAAGTGCAATGAAGAATGCGATTACAGCAACAACTGCAACTGCAATTTTGCCGACCAAAAGCGAACTCTTTTCGCTTGCATTCTTTTTAACAGCACCTTTGTAAAGATCCTCCGAAACAGCCGACGCAGTGACGAGAAGCTGACTGTCTGCTGTTGACATAATTGCGGCAAGGATTCCGCAAAGGAAAATACCGCCGATAAAGATAAGCACACCGTTGCCTGAGAAAAGCTGCTGGATTGTTCTGATGAATACAGATTCGCTTGTTGCATCGTCAAGCTGTGCTGTAAGGTAGCCTCTTGCGATAAGACCGATAAGGCATGATGCAGTAAGTGAAATAATTACCCAAACAACAGCAATTTTTCTTGACTTCTTGATTTCTTCATTGCTCTTTACAGCCATAAATCTGACGAGAATATGCGGCATACCGAAGTAACCGAGTCCCCACGCAAGGTTTGAAATAATCGAAACAGCCGAAACAGGAGTTCCGTCACCGTTTACAAAGAAGTTAAGGAACTGAGCAGGCTGTTCAACACCTTTTGCGGCAAGTGCAGAACTGAAGCCTGTGTCAAATGTGAGAATTGCATATGCAAGCACCGGAACGGTAAGGATTGCAACAATCATCATAAGTCCCTGAATGAGGTCGGTTGTACAAACTGCCTTGAAACCGCCCATGAATGTATATACAAGAATTACTACTGCGGCAACGATAAGACCGATAACATAAACCCGATTGTAGTTTTCGTCACCGCTTGCGCTGTCCGAGAAGAGCGTTGCAAAAAGCTTTGCGCCCGAACTGAATGCCGACGCTGTGTAAACCGTGAAGAAAACTGCGATGATTGACGCCGAAACAATCTTGATTATGTTTTTATGGTCACGGTAGCGATTTTTGAAAAAGCTCGGAATAGTGAGCGAGTTGCCTGCCACAATTGTGTATTTACGAAGTCTTGCCGAAACAATGTACCAGTTGAGAATTGTGCCGATAAGAAGTCCTACGGCAATCCATGCCTCGCCTGTGCCGGCAAGGTATACGGCGCCCGGAAGTCCCATCAAAAGCCAACCGCTCATATCAGATGCCTGTGCCGACATTGCGGCTGTCCAACTGCCGAGGTTTCTGCCGCCGAGAAAGTAGTCCTCATTGTTCTTGTTGCCCTTTGAACAAACAAAGCCTATTACGATCATAATAATCATATAAGCTATAAATGCACAAAGAACTATTATGTTGTTTGTTGTCATTATGCCCCTCCTGAAATTAAATTTATAAATCAAATACCTTTTAATTCTACCAAAAATGAATAAATAAATCAAGTGAATTGCAGTATTTAGGACTTTTATGCAGATAATTTGTGCATTTGCAAAAATTCAGGAGTAACATTTTGCACATAATTACGAATAAAATAACTTTTATATGCATTTAAAGGGGGATTTTGTGTTGATTTGAAGAATCAAAAGTATTATAATTACATTGATTGCAAATTGACTGTAAAAGGTATGTGGAGAGATAAAAATGAATATGGTAAAAAGAACTTGGGCTGAAATTTCACTTAATGCTATTGAGCATAACTATAATGTAATAAGAAATAAGGTTGCAGACGATACAAAGGTCTGTTGTGTTATAAAGGCTGACGGCTACGGCCACGGTGCAGTTGAGCTTTCACAGATTTATGAAAAACTCGGAGCGGATTTTTTTGCTGTTTCAAATATTGACGAGGGTATAGAAATCAGAAAAAGCGGTTCAAAACTCCCTATTGTGATTCTTGGCTACACTCCCGTTTCAGAGGCTGAAAATCTTGCTGAATATGATATTTCTCAGGCTGTTTTTTCACTTGAGTATGCGAAGGAGCTTTCCGAAAAATGTGTTGAAGAGGATTGTATCTGCAAAATGCACATCAAGGTTGACTCGGGAATGTCAAGAATCGGCTTTATGTGTCAGGAATTTCCACGGGATGAATATTCTATTGAAGAAATTTGCGAGGCTTGTTGCCTTCCGAATCTTGAGGTTGAGGGGCTTTTTACTCATTTTTGTGTGTCTGATGAAGATGCCGAGGGCAGAGAGTTCACAAACAAGCAGTATGAAAACTTTATTCATGTGCGTGACAGCCTTAAAAAGAGAGGCGTTGATATCAGCGTTGTTCATTGCTCAAACAGCGGTGCAATTGAAGATTATCCCGAAACCTGTTGCGATATGGTAAGAGCAGGTATTATCCTCTACGGACTTGCTCCGTCATCAAAGCTTGCCGACAGACTTGACCTTGTTCCTGCAATGACTCTTAAAACAGTTGTTGCTTTTGTAAAAGAGGTTCAAAAGGGTGCAACAATTTCCTACGGCAGAACTTTTACAGCCGACAGAAAGATGAAAATTGCAACCGTTCCTATCGGATACGCTGACGGATTCATCAGACAGAATGCAAAAGACGGCTATATGATGGTAAACGGAAAGAAAGCGAAAATTGTGGGCAGAATATGTATGGATCAGACAATGCTTGATGTTACCGATATTGAAGATGTCAAGACAGGTGACGAGGTTGTCGTATTCGGTACAGGCGAAAACGGTGAGCCCACTGCAGATTCACTTGCCGAAAATACAGGAACTATAAACTACGAAACCGTCTGTCTTGTCGGAAAGCGTGTTCCGAGAATTTACATTAAAGACGGAAAAATTGAGAATGTGATGTATAAATTATGAGATTACTTGCTGTTGACGGAAACAGTATTGTAAACCGTGCGTTTTACGGAATAAGACCGCTTACTACAAAGGACGGTCAGTTTACAAACGCAATTTACGGATTTCTTACAATGCTGTACAAAATTAAAAATGAAGAAAATCCCGACGCCGTGGCGATTGCCTTTGACCTGAAAACACCGACCTTCAGACACAAGGCTTATGCAGGCTACAAGGCAACACGAAAAGGTATGCCGGAGGAGCTTGCGTCACAAATGGAACCGCTGAAAAAGCTTCTTACCCTTTTAGGCTACAGGCTTGTTACCTGTGAGGGCTTTGAGGCTGACGATATTCTCGGTACGCTCGCCAAGGCTTGTGAAGAAAACGGAAACGAGTGCGTTATTGCAACAGGTGATCGTGACAGCCTTCAGCTTGTGTCGGACAAAACAAGCGTTCATCTTTGCTCAAACAAACAGGATATACTCTATACCCCCGAAAAGATTCTTGAAGCTTACGGTGTAACTCCAAAGGAGCTTATAGAAATCAAGGCAATTCAGGGCGATACTTCGGATAATATTCCCGGAGTTGCGGGAATAGGACCAAAGGGTGCAGGCGACCTCATTCAGAGATATCACACGGTTGAGTATATCTATGACCATCTTGATGAACTTGAAATCAAGGACGGTGTGCGTAAAAAGCTGACTGCGTCAAAGGAAAATGCAATTCTCAGCCGTATGCTCGGTGAAATAAACTGCAACGCTCCTGTTGATACAAATGTCGAAAATTATGTTGTAGATATGAAAGATGCCGATGAATGTGCCGGATTTATGGCAAAACTTGAACTGTTTTCTTTAATAGAAAAATACGGCATCAAGGCTGACAAAAATGCAAAGCCCGAAAAGGTTGAGAAAAATTCGCTTGAGGTTGTGTCTGATTTTGACGAAAATGAACTTTTAAAAAATGTTAAGTCAGAGAAAAGGCTCTATCTCAACTTTGAAACAGAGAATAAAGAATTAAAATCCTTTGCCGTACTTTTTGACGGCAAGGTGTATATAAGCACGGACGAAGAACTTTTTGTTAAGTTTATTGCCGACAGTGAACTTGAAAAGTACACAAGAAACATCAAAACGCTCTACGCTTATGCCGATGAGAAAAATATTGATGTTGAAAATATTGTGTTTGATATTGAGCTTGCGGCATATCTGATTGAACCGTCGTCAAAGGATTATTCGGACAAAAATCTTTGTGCCTCTTACGAAATCACTCTGCCTGTCTGCACTGATGAGCAGAATGAAAAATACGAGGCCTTTGCCTGTTACGCAGAATTGTGCGAAAAACTCGGAGATAAAATCAAGGCTCACGGTCAGGAAAAGTTGTTAAGTGAAATTGAAATTCCGCTTGCAAAGGTGCTTGCAAGAATGGAAAATATCGGTGTCTGTGTTGACCGACAGGGCATTGAAAGCTACGGCGAGATGCTTTCTGCACAGATTAAGGAGCTTGAAACCGCAATTTACGAAAGTGCGGGCTGTGAGTTTAACATCAATTCTCCCAAACAGCTTGGCGTAGTTTTATTTGAAAACCTCGGACTCCCTTGCAAAAAGAAAACGAAGAGCGGCTACAGCACAAATGCAGAGGTGCTTGAAAGTCTGAGGTATGAACATCCCGTTGTTGAAATGGTGCTGAGATACAGAACGCTCTCAAAGCTGAATTCAACCTACTGCGAGGGACTTTTAAAGGTCATTGCAGATGACGGCAGAATCCATTCAAATTTCAATCAGACCGAAACAAGAACAGGCAGAATCAGCTCAACAGAGCCGAATCTCCAGAATATCCCCGTAAGAACCGAGCTTGGCAGAGAGATGAGAAAGTTTTTCTGTGCAAGAGATGGCTGGGCGCTTGTTGACGCCGACTATTCGCAGATTGAACTCCGTGTGCTTGCCCATATTTCGGGTGACAAAAATATGATTAAAGCGTTCAAGGATAACGAAGATATCCACGCAATCACAGCGTCACAGGTGTTCAATATGCCGCTTGATATGGTAACTCCGATTATGAGAAGCCGTGCAAAGGCGGTTAACTTCGGTATTGTTTACGGAATCGGGGCATTTTCACTTGCAAAGGATATTGGTGTTTCAAATAAAGAGGCAAAGCACTACATTGAAAGCTATCTTGCCCATTACAGCGGTGTTGACAGCTATATGAAAAATGTTGTTGAAAAGGCGAACGCTGACGGCTATGTTGAAACGATGTTCGGCAGAAGAAGAAATCTTCCCGAACTCACCTCGAGCAAGCATATGATCCGTGCATTCGGCGAAAGAGTTGCAAGAAATATGCCTATTCAAGGCACAGCCGCAGACATTATCAAAATTGCAATGATTAAGGTTGACGAGCGAATGAAAGCCGAAAATCTCCGTGCAAGGCTTGTGTTGCAGGTTCACGACGAACTTATTGTCGAAGCTCCGCAGGATGAGAGCATGAGAGTTGCACTCATCGTTCAGGAAGAAATGGAAAACGCAGTTAAAATGAGCGTTCCGCTCACAGCCGATGCGGCAATCGGAAGGACTTGGTATGATGCAAAAGGATAACAGAACGATTGCCTTTGTCTGCACGGGCAACACCTGTCGCAGTCCCATGGCAGAGGCAATTTTTAATGATATGGCAGAGAAAAACGGTGTTTGCGTCAGGGCGGAAAGCTTTGGCATTGCGACCTCAACGGGACTTCCCGTGTCGGAAAATTCCGTGATTGCCTGTAAGGAAATCGGAATTGACCTTTCGGGCAAAGCTTCAAAAGCCGTAGCTGATGCCGGCATTGAAAAATACGAAAAATTTTACTGTATGTCGCAAAGTCACGCAAAAATGTTGATGCAGTTTTTTCTTGTACAGCCCGAAAAAATCGCCGTGCTCGGTATAAGCGATCCCTACGGCGGCGACATTGAGGTGTACAGACATTGCCGTGATGAAATTGTTAATTCTGTAAAGGAAATATTAAAAGCGTATGAAAATTGACAGAATGACCGAAAATCAGCTTGAGGCGGTTGCACAGCTTGAACAGCGGTGTTTTTCGCATCCGTGGTCGTTTAACAGCCTTGAAGAAGAACTGAACAACGAAACCTCGCTGTTTTTTACCGCAACGGAAGACAATGTCGTTGTCGGATATATAGGAATGAGCGTTGTTGTTGACGAGGGTTACATTTTCAATGTTGCCGTTGACGGTACACACAGAAATCGGGGAATAGGTTCGGCGCTTGTTGAAACGCTTGTGACCTATGCCAAGAAAAATAACCTTTGCTTTCTCACTCTTGAGGTTCGTGAAAGTAACGGGAACGCCCGTTCTCTCTATGAAAAATTCGGATTCATCAAGGTGGGAGAGAGGAAAAATTACTACTCCTCTCCAACCGAAAACGCTGTTTTAATGACACGCTGTTTTTGACATATATATGTAATAAAACATTATATTAACGATATTACGGAACTTCATCATAAATGTTTCGTAGTGAAAGGAAAATTATGAAGATACTCGCAATAGAATCGTCCTGTGACGAAACTGCGGCAGCGGTTGTTGAGGACGGCAGAAACATAATATCCTCGGTGGTTGCTTCTCAGGTTGAGGAACACAAGCTTTACGGCGGAGTTGTTCCCGAAATCGCATCACGCCGTCACGCAGAGGCAATTGTTCCTGTTGTAAGACAGGCTCTTGAAGATGCAGACTGCAGGCTTTCCGACATTGACGCAATCGGTGTTACATATGCCCCCGGACTTATCGGAGCGTTGCTTGTGGGAGTGAATTTTGCAAAAGGACTCTCACTTGCAACAGGAATTCCGCTTGTTCCTGTTCACCATCTTCGTTCACACATTGCATCAAATTATATTTCAAATAAAGAATTAAAGCCGCCGTTTCTTTGCCTTGTTGTGTCGGGCGGTCACAGCCATATTGTTATGGTTGAGGACTACACAAAGATGAAAATTATCGGCAAAACCCGTGATGATGCCGCAGGCGAGGCTTTTGACAAAGCCGCAAGGACAATGGGAATGCCATATCCGGGCGGAATTGAAATGGACAGAGTTGCGGAAAACGGCAATCCGTTTGCATTCAAGCTTCCTCGTCCCGCAGTTCACGATGCGCCGTATGATTTCAGCTTTTCGGGACTTAAAACAGCCGTAATCAACCTTATTCACAATTCGGCACAAAAGGGTGTTGAGCTTAACAAAGCCGATGTCTGTGCATCATTCCGCTATGCTGTTGTCGATTGCCTTGTTACAAACTTTATCAAGGCGGCTGAAGACCTGGGACAGAAAAAGCTTGTAATCGCAGGCGGTGTTTCGGCAAATTCACTTCTCAGAAGAACCCTTGCCGAAGAGTGTAAAAAGCGTGATTGGGAAATGTATATGCCCGAAAAATCTCTTTGCGGTGACAATGCCGCCATGGTCGGTTCACAGGGATATTACGAGTTTCTCAGCGGAAATATTGCAGGAACAGACCTCAATGCTTTTGCTACAATGAGTATTGAAAAAGGCTGATTTATACGCAAATAATCACTAAAACACTTGCTATTTTATCAAGAATATACTAAAATAGTGTTAATAAACCGAAAGGACGATTTAAAATGAGCAATCCTATTGTTACTTTTGAAATGGAAAACGGAAAAACAATCAAAGCGGAGCTTTATCCCGAAATTGCTCCGAATACTGTAAATAATTTTCTCAGCCTTGTAAACAAGGGTTACTATGACGGACTCACATTTCACCGTGTAATCTACGGTTTCATGATTCAGGGCGGTTGCCCCGAAGGCACGGGTATGGGCGGTCCCGGATATTCAATCAAGGGCGAATTTGCCGTGAACGGCTTTGAAAACAATCTCAAGCATACAGAGGGTGTTCTCTCAATGGCTCGTTCAATGATGCCCGACTCAGCAGGCTCGCAGTTCTTCATTATGCACAAGAACGCTCCGCACCTTGACGGTCAGTATGCCGCATTCGGCAAGGTGATTGAGGGTATGGATGTTGTCAATGAAATCGCAGAGTGTGACACAGACTATTCCGACAAGCCTCTTGATCCTCAGATTATGGCAAAGGTTACAGCCGAAACCTTTGGTGTTGACTATCCCGAGCCTGAAAAATGCTGATTGTTAAGAAAGGAATTTTAAAATGAATGTTTTGCTTGCAGGCGGCGCCGGATATATCGGCTCGCACACTTGTGTTGAACTCATCAACGCAGGTCACGATGTTGTAATTGCAGATAATTTTTCAAACAGCTGTCCCGTTGCGGTTGAAAGAGTTGAAGAGCTGACAGGCAGAAAAATTCCGCTCTATGAGGCCGATGTATGTGACAGAGATGCCGTTGAAAAGATTTTTTCGGAGAATAAGATTGATGCGGTAATTCACTTTGCAGGTCTTAAAGCAGTAGGCGAAAGCTGTGAGAAGCCTGTTGAATATTACCGTAACAACATTGATTCAACGCTCACATTGCTTGAAGTGATGAAAAAACACGGTGTAAATAACTTTATTTTCAGCTCAAGTGCCACGGTTTACGGTACTCCGGAAACTGTTCCGCTTGTTGAAACAATGCCAAAGGGTTCTCCTACAAATCCGTATGGCTGGACAAAGTTTATGATGGAACAAATTCTTACAGACACCGCAAACGCAAATCCCGATATGTCTGTTGTTCTTCTTCGTTACTTTAACCCGATCGGCGCTCACGAAAGCGGCAGAATCGGTGAAGATCCTAACGGAATCCCGAATAACCTTATGCCGTACATAACACAGGTTGCCGCCGGCAGACTCAAGTGTCTCGGTGTTTTCGGCAACGATTACCCTACGCATGACGGCACGGGTGTGCGTGACTATATCCATGTTGTTGACCTTGCAAAAGGTCATGTAAAGGCTATTGAATATTCCGCAGAGCACAAGGGAACTGAGATTTTTAATCTCGGAACAGGTGTGGGCTACAGCGTTCTTGATATTGTAAAGGCTTTTGAAAAGGCAAATTCGATTGAAATTCCTTATGTTATAAAGCCACGCCGAGCAGGCGACATTGCAGAATGCTTTGCCGACGCAACAAAAGCCAAAAAAATACTTGGATGGATTGCCGAGAAAAGTCTTGAGGATATGTGCCGTGACAGTTGGAACTGGCAATCTCACAATGTGAATGGTTACAAATAACAAATAAATGATATTTTATTTGTGCATTCCTACAAAAAAACAATATTTTGTCAAATAATCAGCCAGCAAGAGTTTTTAGCATTGACTTTTGGTGGTTGATTGTTGTATAATTAAACTGCTTATAGAAGCATTATCACATAAGGAGGAAAAGAAAATGTTCAAAAAAGCACTTAGCCTTTTACTGTCTATGATGCTTGTTGTGACATCACTCGTTGTAACTGTAATGAGCGTTTCTGCTGCCGGCGATTCATATTTCGTATCCGGTTCTGAAGAACTCACAGGTTACAAGTGGGCTGAGACTGAAGCAACTTGCGGAGATAATGTAATGACAGAAAACGGCGACGGTAACTACGAAAAAGTATTTACCAACGTAGCAGTCGGCAACGGCTACCAGTTCAAGGTCGTTAAAAACGATACAGAATGGATTGGTATCGGTGACGGCTACGAACAGAACTTCACATTCAATGTAACAAAGGAATGTGATGTAACAGTAACTTACAACCCTACAACAAAAGAAATCACTGCAACAGGTGAAGGTGTTGTAATTCCGACAGAACTTGTCATTGACCACATTGTAGCTGTTGGTAACGGTGAAGACAACTGGCTCAACGGTAAGGCCTGGAAGGTAGATGCTGATGCTAACTACATGACAGAAACATCTGAGGGTTCAAAGGTTTACCAGATTAAGTTTGACAGCCTCGACGCTTATGAGAACTATATGTTCAAGTTTGCTGCCAACGGTTCATGGGCAGATAACTGGGGCCTTCCTGAGCAGAGCAAAGCTCCTCTCAATGAGTGGTTTGACCTTACATACAACGGTCAGAACATGATCATTGATACAGTAGCAGCAGGCTATGAAGACGGTTATGACATCGTTCTTACACTTGACCTTTCAAACTTTGACTATGCTACAAAGCAGGGTGCAAAGGGTAAGGTTGACATCGTTACTGATGCAGAGCCTACAACAGTAGCAGAGCCTACAACAGTAGAGCCTACAACAGTAGCAGAGCCTACAACAGTAGCAGAGCCTACAACAGTAGAGCCTACAACTGCAGCTCCTGCAAAGGGTCTCACAGTTACAGCTACTTCAAACTTCTTCCCTGAGAAGAAGGTTACTCTCAGCGCAGATCAGAAGACTGTAAGGGTTACATACATGTTCCAGACCAAGGACAGAGATGGTATATTGAACTTCCAGTATAAAATGAACTATGATCCTGCTGTTCTCAAGGTCTCAGATAACACAAGAAAGAGTACTTCATTCGAATATCCAAATTTCGAATTAAACAAAAATGTAGCTCCTGGTTTACTTAAGGGTATAGGAAGTGACACAAGTCTCTATTTTTCATCAGAAAAAGAAATAGTATTTTGTTCTATTGAATTCGATGTGATCAATCCCGAGGCTGTAGCAACTACTGTTGACCTTGATGTAGAGCATCTTACTATTTCAAATCAAGACCCTGTATCAGAGTTGGAAATCCCTAGTGATGAAGTAGTACTCTTAGACAAATCTGTATTAAATCAGGATGCATTTGATAAGTATGTCGCAGTTGCTAATACTGTAACAGTTCCCGACGGTTCAGAAGAGCCTACAACAGAAGAGCCTACAACAGCTCCTGCTGCTGATACTACATATGTAGTTGCCGGTACAACAAATCTTACAGGCTACGAATGGGTTGGTACACCTGCTGCAGCTCCTGAAAATGTTATGACAGCTGACGGTAGCGTATTCACAAAGACATTCTCTGCTGTTCCTGCCGGTAAAAACTATCAGCTCAAGGTTGTTGCAAACACAGGCGACGAGCAGAAGTGGATCGGTCTTGACGGTACAGATAACAATGTAACTTTCGATGTAGAAACAGCTTGTGATGTTACTGTAACATTTGATCCTGCTACAAACAAGATTACTGTAACAGGTGACGGCGTTAAAATGGTAACAGACCTTGAAGTTAACAGCATTACAGTTGTTGGTAACGGTGAAGACAACTGGCTCAACGGTGTAGCATGGGGTGTTGACGCTGAAGTTAACCACATGACTCAGGTTTCTGACAAGGTATATCAGATTAAGTATGAAAATATTGAATCTGCAGATGATGCTTATCAGTTCAAGTTTGCTGTAAACGATGATTGGGCAGCTAACTGGGGTCTTCCCGAGCAGAGCGCAGCTCCTATAGGCGAAGAATTTGACCTTACATTCAATGGTGAGAACATGCTTCTTAACACAGTTTCTGCAGGTTTTGAAGAAGATTCACTCGTTGATGTAACAATCACACTTGATCTTACTAAGTTTGATTATCCGTCACGCTCAGGTGCTAAGGCTAATATTAAGATTGACGGTGCCCGTGTTCCGCTTCTCGGCGATGCTGACGGTGACTACTCAATTACAGTTGTAGATGCTACAACAATTCAGAAGATTGCTATCAACCTTATGAGTATTGCTGCTGATGATGCAAACGCATTCAAGGCATGTGATGCTAACGAGGATGGCAGAATCTCAATCAAGGATGCTACTCTCGTTCAGAAGTACATCGTTGGCGGTTACGAAACAGGCAATGTCGGTTCACCGATTTCTGTTGAATAATTAATCGCTGTTGATTAAATTCACAATTGCAATTTACCCCACAGGTTTTTCCTGTGGGGTTATTTTTTGCCGTAAAACAAGGAAATTTTGCCGATAAAGGTGCAAAGTGCAGTAATATGTGGTATAATCATAGTGCAGATGTTCCGCTTTACTCATACGGTGGGTTCGTTCTGAATTTAAGCAGAGTTATATTTTACTTAGACTCTGAGGAGCTGATGCTCTGCGTTAATTAAAAATGTTCAAAAAGAAAAGAGGCGAAGGATGTATGTATATTCATGATATTTCGAGAGACACTCTTACAACCGAAACATATCCGGGTGATCCCGAAACTGTTGTGACTCCGCTGAGAAGTATTGATGAAGATGACGAGTGCAATCTTTCGCAGATTTCTATGTGCGTTCATGCAGGCACGCATATTGACGCTCCTCTCCACTTTTGCCCTGACGGCAAAGGGATAACCGATTTAAGGCTCAATACTTTCTACGGAAAATGCACCGTAATAACGGTCAAGGGTGTGTTGACGGGCGAAGATATGGACAAGCTGTTGCCGTATTGCCGAAAACGCATACTCTTTCGTGGGAACGGCAAAACATACCTTTCACATTCTGCCGCAATTGTGCTTGCACAAAGCAGGGTGGTGCTTGTCGGTACGGATGCCGAGTCAATCGCACCTCCGTTTGATGAAGTTAAAACACATCTTGAACTCGGCAGAGCGGATATTGCAGTTCTCGAAAATCTCAATCTTTCGGGAGTGGCTGACGGCGAATATGATTTGTGTGCGTTTCCGATAAAGCTCGGCGGAGTTGAGGCGGCACCATGCAGAGCAATACTCTTTGAACAGGAAAAAGGATTAAACTAAGGTGATATTTATGGTAAAAATGGTAGTATTTGATCTTGACGGCACGCTTATAAATTCGCTTACCGATCTTGCTATAAGTGTGAACTACGGTCTGAAGCTTAACGGTCTTGAAGAAAAGCCGGTTGAAAATTATAAAACATATGTCGGAAACGGCAGAGAAATGCTCATCAGAAGGGCGATGGGAGATGCGTGGACCGACCACGAGCTTTTTGAAAAGGTCAAGGCTGATTACGACAGACACTATGCCGTTCATTGCAACGACCACACTGCCGCATATGACGGTTGTGCCGAAATGCTTGAAAAGCTTGCAAAAAAGGGTGTAAAAACAGGTGTGCTTTCAAACAAGCCCGATGAATTTGTTGATAAAATGCTAAAAAAAGCATTTCCAAATCACAAGTTTACTCAGGCATGGGGGCAGAAACCACAGTACAAGACAAAGCCCGAGCCTGATGCTCTGCTTGCACTCCTCGATATGAGCGGTGTAACTCCCGAAGAATGTTTCTATGTCGGTGACAGCGATGTCGATGTCTTTACGGCAAACAATGCGGGTGTAAAAATGGCTGGTGTTTCATGGGGATTCAGAGGGAAAAACGAGCTTATGAACGCAGGTGCGCCCTTTGTTGCAGACACAGCCGAAGAACTTTTTGACTACATTTGCAAATTTATATAATAGTATGAACAAGATAAACTATCAGAAAGAACTCGACAGGGTGATTGACAAAATAACGGGGGAGGGAAAAGTCCCAAAACTGCTTTTGCATGTGTGTTGCGCCCCGTGTTCGTCCTACTGCCTTGAGTATCTTTCAAAATATTTTGATATCACGGTCTATTTTTACAATCCGAATATTTCGATTGCGGATGAGTATAATTACCGTCTGAGCGAAGAAAAGCGTCTTGTGTCGCTTATGCCGTTTGAACATCCTGTAAAGGTGGTCGAGGGCGAATATTTGCCCAAGGATTACTTTGAGTATGTCAAAGGTCTTGAAAATGAACCCGAGGGTGGAAAGCGGTGTGAAAAATGTTTCAGACTGCGACTTGAATCCTCTGCACGCTACGCAAAGGAACACGGCTTTGATTATTTCACAACCACGCTTACAATCAGTCCGCTGAAAAATGCGCAGTTGCTCAATTCAATCGGTGCGGAGCTTGCCGAGAAGTACGGCATTCCGTGGCTGTACAGCGACTTCAAAAAGCGTGAAGGCTACAAGCGTTCAATCATCCTTTCAAAAGAATATGACCTCTACCGCCAAAACTACTGCGGCTGCGTTTTTTCAAAAAGGGATAGTATGCAGAGAAAAAACTAATTAATATACCAAAAGACAAATCCCCGTCAGAATTTCTGACGGGGATTAATCGTGTTTGCAAATTATTTAACTGAGATTAACGCATATTAACTTGGTTGTTTTACACAACCGATTTGAGGTATTCGACAATTTCCTGCTGTGTACTCATTTCAAGCACCTTTGCAGTAACTTTGTCTGCCTCTTCTTTTGTCCATGTGGAAATTATTTTTCTCACATTGAGAACTGACGGAGCGGAAACGCTGAATTCTGTGAGTCCGAATGAAATAAGTAACGGAATCATCAGCTTGTTTGCGGCAGCCTCACCGCACATTCCGACTGAAATGCCGTTCTGAACGCCGCACTCAATTGTGCGTTTAATCATTCTGAGAACGCTTGGCTGAAGGGGAGAGTAGAGGTAAGACACATCGTTGTTGCCTCTGTCACAAGCCATTGTGTAGCCTGTGAGGTCATTTGTGCCGATGCTGAAGAAGTCTGCCTCTTTTGCAAGCATATCTGCGATAACTGCCGCAGACGCTGTTTCAACCATAACACCAACCTGAATGTTTTCGTTGAAATTTATGCCCATATTGCGTAAATCGGCTTTGCATTCTGCAACAAGCTTTTTGCCCTCACGAAGTTCATCCATAGTTGTGATGAGCGGGAACATAATCTTGATGTCACCGAATGCGCTTGCACGCAAAATGGCTTTAATCTGTGATTTGAAAAGTTCACGGTTTTTAAGGCAATATCTAATTGCACGGAATCCCATGAACGGATTTTCTTCTTTTTCAAGTCCAAGGTACGGAATGTCCTTGTCACCGCCGATATCAAGTGTTCTGATAATCAGCGACTTGCCCTTTAAGATAAGAGCCGCCTTTTTGTAGGCCTCAAACTGTTCGTCCTCTGTCGGAATTGAAGTTCTGTCCATGAACAGAAACTCTGTTCTGAAAAGTCCGACACCCTCGCCGTCTGCGTCAACTGCCTTGACAGCGTCTTCGGGTTTTCCTATGTTGCAGAAAAGTTCATAAGCTTCTCCGCTTGCGGATTTTGTTTCTCGTCCCCTGTAATTTTCAAGCTCTTTGCGTTCTGCAAGAAAAGCGTCACGCTTTTTGGAGTATTCTGCAACTGTGTTATCATCCGGATTAACAATTACAGCACCCTCACTGCCGTCAACTACAACTGTGTCGCCGTTTTTCAGGCATGATGCGACACCCTCAACACTGAGTACGGCGGGAATCTCAAGCGCTCTTGCAAGAATTGCAGAGTGGGAAGTTGTTCCGCCTGTTTCAGTAATAATGCCTGCTATGTTTTCTTTTACAATACCTGCCGTAACAGAAGGAGTAAGCTCCCTTGCAACAAGCACAGTGCCTTTTGGTGCATCGCTTACTTTAATTTCGTTTACTCCGAGAAGAATGCCGAGAACACCGCTCTTGATATCTCTGACATCAGCCGCACGCTGTTTTGTAAGCTCATCGTCAGCTGCCGAGAACATTGCAATAAACATATCGCACATATGCTCAAGAGCAGATTCCGCACATTGACCGTCTGCAATCAGCTTTTCAATTTCACCGCTGAGATACGGATCTTTGATAATCTGAATGTGACCTGCAAGAATTTCTGCCTCTTTTTCACCGGCTGAACTGCGAAGATTTTCTGCCTGTTTTTCAGTATTGTAGCAAAAAGCATCTACTGCTGCCTTAAAACGCTGTGACTCTGCCTCAGTATCTGTTACTGTTCGTGGAGTGTATTCAAGCGAATGTTCTTCAATAAGCATTACCTTACCGATTCCGATACCCTCGGATGCGGCTGTTCCGTGTAGCATAATCTTCACCTCTTGTAACTGGTCTGTCGGGGCCATTATTCGCCAAGACCGCTCTCAATGAGCTGTACTGCCTCTGCAAGTGCCTCGTTTTCGTCAGCACCGTCGCAAACAACTTCAATTTCACTGCCGCACTTGATGCAAGCCGCAATAATGTTGAGGAGGCTCTTTGCGTTGTACTGATTGCCGTTGAATTTTATTGTTACATCACAGCTGTATTTGCCCATAGCTGTTGCAAAAACCGATGCCGGACGCATATGGAATCCCTGTGCATTTGTGAGTACGAGTTCTTTTGATACCATAATAAAATCTCCTTTATAAACAAATTTGTGTTTTGAAGTTTTGAATCTAATGTCGTGAAAGTTCTTTGAGTTTTGAGGGGTGGCACCGGCTTTTACACCGGTGCCGAGGAACAAAACATTTCAAAAAACGGGTAATAGCAAATTAATTATTTTTTAATCGGTCTTTTGAGAAGTGCAAGCATAAGCATTGAAACTACTGCACCGATTGCAAGAGCAAGGAGGTAGAAATACCATGTACCCTGCATTGTTGCGAATACGAAGATACCGCCGTGAGGAGCCATAAGCTTACAGCCAAAGAGAGCTGAAAGTGCGCCTGCTACTGCAGAACCAACGATACATGAAGGGATAACCTGAAGCGGATGACCTGCTGCGTAAGGAATTGCACCTTCTGAGATGAATGAAAGTCCCATTATATAGTTTACGGGAGCATTCTTTCTTTCTTCGTCTGTCCAACGATTCTTGAAGAATGTGTTTGAAAGAGCGACTGCGATTGGAGGAACCATACCGCCGATCATAACTGCTGCCATAATGATGTATGCCTGATCGTCTGCGTTTGCAAGGTTAAGTGTTGCGAATGCATAAGCTGCCTTGTTGAAAGGACCGCCCATGTCGATAGACATCATACCTGCGAGGAGCGCACAGAGCGGAACCATCATTGCAGGGTTAGAGGCAATAGCGTTAAGGCCGTTTGACATACCTGAGTTAATCATACCCATGAATGGGTTGACTGCGCACATTACAACGAGAATACCGCCGAGTCCGAGAAGCGGATAGATGAGAACGGGCTTGATACCCTCAAGAGCCTTAGGCATCTTATCGCACATTTTTTCAATACCGAGCATTAAGTAACCGCCTACGAAACCTGCAAGCAAGCCGCCGAGGAAGCCTGACGGAACTGTTTCTGCAGCGGCAGGATCCATAAAGGTTGCGCCTGATGTTGCAAGGAAACCGCCTACAAGACCAACGAGAAGACCGGGACGGTCTGCAATTGACATTGCGATAAAGCCGGAAAGGATAGGAACCATAAGGTTAAATGCCACACCGCCGAGTGTCTTAAACCATGCGGCTGCCGGAGTTACCGTACCGAATGCACTGCCAACCTCCTGTGCGTTAACACCGCATGCAATATCAATGAGGAATGCGATTGCGATGAAGATACCGCCTGCTACAACGAACGGGAGCATATGTGATACACCGTTCATAAGGTGACCGTAAGCGCCGCCTCTCTTCCTTGGAGCATCTGCAGAACCGCCTTTGTGATGATATACGGGAACTTCTTTGTTTACAATCTTGTTGATAAGCTCTTCCGGCTTATGAATACCGTCTGAAACGGCACACTGTAAAACGGGCTTGCCGTCAAAACGGGCAAGATTTATTGTGATGTCAGCGGCAATGATGATACCGTCACAATTTGCAATTTCTTCTTCGGTAAGCACATTCTTTGCACCGCCCGAACCGTTTGTTTCAACCTTAATCGGAATGTTAAGGCTGTCGCCGGCTTTCTGGAGTGATTCAGCCGCCATATAAGTATGAGCAATACCTGTTGGACAAGCTGTGATAGCAAGAACTCTGTAACCCTTCTTTGCAGGAACTTCTGCCTTTGGTTCATCGGGGAACTTCTCTTTTTCTTTTGCGTCAATAATCGAGATGAATTCTTCCGGAGTTTTTGCGGCTTTAAGCTTTGCGGTAAAATCTTGATGCATCAAAAGCTGCATAAGTCTTGCAAGAACTTCAAGATGAACATCACCGTCTGTTGTTGCGGCAATCATAAAGAGCAGCTTACAGGGCTGACCGTCGGGCGAGTCATAATCAACACCGCCTGGAACTGTGATAGCCGTGAGGGCGGGAGCTTTTACAGCTTCGCTCTTGGCATGGGGAATTGCAACCTCCATACCTACAGCTGTTGTGCCGAGTTCTTCACGTTTGAGGATTCCCTCTTTGTAGGCTTTAACATCCTTGAGGTTTCCGCACTTTTCATGTAATGAAACAAGTTTGTCAATTGCTTCGCTCTTGTCGGCAACTTTAACGCCGAGAGCAATACCCGATTTTTTTAATAAATCTGTGATACGCATATTTTTCTCTCCTTTTTAATTGAATTTTGCAAGCAATTCATTTATTTTTTCTTTTGTGGCAAGTCCGTCAAGAAATGCTGTTGCATTTCCGCACACACTGCCTAATTTCAGCGCATAGGGGTAGCTTTTTGTTTTTTCATATCCTGCCACAAAGCCTGCTACCATTGAGTCGCCCGAACCGACTGTGTTAATTACCTTTTCTTTGAGGACTCCTGCTTTGTGTCTTTTTCCAAATTCGTCAATGAGCATTGCTCCGTCACCGCCGAGTGAAATCAGAACATTTTTTGCACCGAGTTTCTGCAACTCTTTTGCATACTTTTCAATATCATCCTCGGTGTTGATTTCAACTCCGAACATTTCGGAAAGTTCCTGTCTGTTCGGCTTGATGAGGAACGGCTTGTACTTGAGTGCGTTGAGTAAAAGTTTTTTTGTTGCGTCAACTACAATTCGTACATCCTTGCCCTTGATTCTTTCAAGGATTCTTTCATAAACATCATCAGGCATCGTATTCGGAATGTTTCCTGCAATTACGATTGTGTCGCCGTCGGATATTCTGTCGATTTTTGAAAACAGCCTTTCAAGTTCGCCTTCACTTATGTGAGGTCCCTGACAATTGATTTCTGTTTCAACGCCGGCTTTGATTTTTATGTTGATTCTTGAAATTCCGCTTTCAAGCTTAATAAAGTCGGTGATAATCCTGTCGTTGCGAATACCCTTTTCAATGGCGTCACCCGTAAAGCCTGCAACAAATCCGAATGCCGTACTTTCAAGGTCAAGCTCTGCAAGTACGCATGAAACATTGATTCCCTTACCTCCGTAGTAATATTCTTCGGCAGTTGTTCGGTTTGTTATTCCCGGAACAAGCGAATCAAGTCTGACAATGTAGTCAATTGACGGATTAAGCGTTACGGTGTAAATCATTTTTTACCTCCTTTATCACCGTTGCCTGCGAAAAGTCCGGCGTAGGCAGTTTGTCGGTGATTATACAACATTTTCGCAGAGGGGCAAATGTTACGGAATACACCCTGCGAAATTTTGAATGGTCTGCAAGAACAAATGCCATATAAGATTTGTTGATTGCCGTTTCCTTTATAAGACCTTCTTCAATGTCGGGGGTTGTGAATCCCGAACCGATGTCAATTCCGTTTGCTCCCATAAAAGCTTTTGTAAAGTTAAAGCAGTTTATGCTTTTTATTGCTTCGGCACCCACAACAGCCTCGGTAAGCGGTTTTATTTTTCCGCCTACTATATATGTCTGCATACCCTTGTGGATAAGCATTCTGGCGTGTGTTATGCCGTTTGTAACATATGTTGCGTTTGTATTTGTAATGTGGTCAACAAGCTTTAATGTTGTTGTTCCTGCGTCAATATAAACAAAGTCAGAGTCATGGATAAGCTTTGCACAGTATTCTGCAACCGCATCTTTTTCATCGCTCATAACGGTTTCACGATTGCTTACCGCATCTTCAAAAACGCCCTCGTTTCTGGTGATTGAAGTTGCACCGCCGAAAACCTTTGTGAGCTTTCCCATCTCGTCAAGAGCGGAAAGATCTCTTCTTATTGTTGACTCGGATGAGTCAAGCAACTTTGTTAATTCCGACACCGTGACCGAATTTTTTTCTTCGAGCAAATCAAGTATTGCACGATACCTGTCCTGTGTAAGCATTATCCTCACCTCTTGACTTATATTATAACACCCATTTTTTAAAAGTCAAGCAAAATCAGTCAAAAAAATTCAAAAAAATTTAAATACAGCAAAATAAGCTAACAAAAAAGTGTCGAGCGTTATTTAAAAACAGTATAAATTTACCATTTTTGCAATTAAAATTGGTGTTTTTGATTATCTTCATTCAAAATCAGTCAAATTAATTATTTTGACTATAATTCTTTTAGCGTGTTGACTGCAAGGTGTTTTTATACTACAATATTAATCGTTGTGTACAAAAAAAGCCTGCAAGTTTTTTGCAGGCTCAAAACGGCGAAATCACGCATTTATATTTTTTGTTTTTTATGTTTTTTTATACATATATATGTCATTCTGACAAATCTTCAATGACTGTGATTTTTCGCTTTTCGGAGATTATAATATTTTCCTCATTCATCTTTTTTATTTCACGCATCATTGCACTTCGGTCAACAGAAAGGTAATCTGCAAGGTCGGAAAGAGGGAGAGGAAGATAAAAGGTGTTTTTTCCTTTTTCGGTTTTAATGTATTCAAAAAAAGTCAAAAGCTTGCTCCTCAGCGTCTGCTGACAGAGAATGTCTGTGTGAGCAAGACTTTTTTTATGAGATTTTTTGATGTATGCACTTATAATCCGCTGGTGTTTACTGCAATGCTTTTCACAACAGGCTGTAAATTTTGAGTATTTCACGAAATCAATTTTGCAGTTTGTTTTGGCACTCAGATAAAAAATTCTGTTGTCTGATTCGGGGACAATGCAGGTGACGATTATGTCGCCCTTTTCATAAAAAGAAATAATTCTCCGCTGATTTTCGGCATTGTCGGTTGTCAGATAAACAGTTCCTTCTTTTATGATGCAAATTGTGTCATTTTCGGGTGAATATGTAGTTATGATTTCACCCCTTTTATACTCTCTTTCAATAGGTTTAAAACACTCGTTTATCCCGATGAAATCTGATTTTTTAAGCCTTGCACCGCCTATTTCTTCTATCATTTGCAACACTCCATAATGTGTGGCGTTTTTTATCTTGCCACAAGATATAGTATAGTATATCACATAATTGTTGCCTGTGCAACAGTATTTATATTGCAATTATTGTATAATTGGTCTTGCATTGCAGGGATAGTTTGGTTCCTTGCAATTTTATTACATAACGCATTTTTTAAACAGCATTATTGAAAAATTTATTTTTTATTCGGATTAACAGATATAGGATATTTTTACCAAGGAAGTACCGCAAAATAATAAAAAGGGGAAGGATTATGAGAATTATTAAGCGTAACGGCTCAGAAGAAGATTTCAACATTGAAAAAATTATTAATGCCGTTAAGAAAGCAAATGGTTCGGGGGAACACAAGTTCCTTACAGACGAACAGATTGAGGATGTTGCCGACTATGTTGAATATAAGTGCAACAAAATCAGGAGAGCAGTGTCCGTTGAAGAAATTCAGGATATGGTTGAAGATCAGCTAATGGCAAAGGGTGCGTTTGAGCTTGCAAGAAGATATGTGCGTTACCGCTACAATCGTTCGCTTGTTCGTAAGGCAAACACTACCGATAACAGAATTCTTTCGCTTATCGAGTGCAATAATGAGGAAGTAAAGCAGGAAAATTCAAATAAGAACCCTACCGTCAACAGCGTTCAGCGTGACTATATGGCCGGTGAGGTCAGTCGTGACCTTACAAGAAGAATGCTTTTGCCGGCTGATATTGTTGAGGCTGATAAGGAAGGTATTATTCACTTCCACGATTCGGACTATTTTGCACAGCATATGCACAACTGCGATCTTGTAAACCTTGAGGATATGTTGCAGAACGGTACCGTTATCAGCGATACGCTTATTGAAAGACCGCACAGCTTTTCAACGGCGTGTAACATTGCAACTCAGATTATTGCACAGGTTGCAAGTAACCAGTACGGCGGTCAGAGCATAAGCCTTGCTCATCTTGCACCGTTTGTTCAGGTTTCCCGTGAGAAAATCCGCAGAGAAACTCTTGCGGAAATCGAAGAACTCGGTGTTCATCCCACAGAAGAGAAAATCAACGATATCGTTGAGCAAAGACTTCGCAAAGAAGTAAACCGTGGTGTTCAGACCATTCAGTATCAGGTTGTTACTTTGCTCACAACAAACGGTCAGGCTCCGTTTGTAACCGTGTTTATGTATCTTAACGAGGCTAAAAACGAGCAAGAAAAGCACGACCTCGCCATGATTATCGAAGAAACACTCAAACAGCGTCACAAGGGCGTAAAAAATGAAAAGGGTGTGTGGATTACACCTGCGTTTCCAAAGCTTATTTATGTGCTTGAGGAGGATAACATAACAGAGGACAGCAAGTATTGGTATCTTACGGAGCTTGCTGCAAAATGTACCGCAAAGAGAATGGTTCCCGACTATATCTCGGAGAAGGTTATGCTCCAAAGCAAAATTGATAAAAACGGCGAGGGACATTGCTTTACCTGTATGGGTTGCAGAAGCTTCCTTACTCCTTATGTTGACGAAAACGGCAAGCCGAAATATTACGGTAGATTCAATCAGGGCGTTGTGACTGTAAATCTTATTGATATCGGACTCAGCGCAGGCAAGGATCTTGATAAATTCTGGAAGATTTTTGACGAGAGAATGGAGCTTTGCCACAGAGCATTGCAGTGCCGTCACGAGCGTCTTACAGGCACTCTTTCGGATGCTGCTCCTATTTTGTGGCAGTACGGTGCTTTGGCAAGACTTAAAAAGGGTGAGAAGATTGACAAGCTTCTCCACGGCGGTTATTCAACGCTTTCACTCGGTTATGCAGGTCTTTGGGAGTGCGTTTACAGCCTTATCGGCAAAAAGCTCACAGAAAAAGAGGGCAAAGAACTCGGTCTTGAAATTATGCAGAAGCTAAACGACTATTGTGCAAAGTGGAAAAAAGAGGAAAACATCGATTACAGCATCTACGGCACTCCTCTTGAAAGCACAACATATAAGTTTGCAAAGTGTCTTCAAAAGCGTTTCGGCATTATCAAGGGCGTAACAGATAAAAACTACATCACTAACAGCTATCATGTTCATGTTACCGAAAATATTGACGCATTCAGCAAGCTGAAGCTTGAATCCGAATTTCAGGCTTTGTCACCGGGCGGTGCAATCAGCTATGTTGAAGTTCCGAATATGCAGGATAACATTCCCGCTGTTTTACAGGTTATCAAGTTCATTTACGATAACATTATGTATGCAGAGCTTAACACAAAGAGCGACTACTGTCAGGTTTGCGGTTATGACGGAGAAATCAAGATCGTTCACGATGACGGCAAGCTTGTGTGGGAGTGTCCTAACTGCGGCAACCGTGATCAGGATAAGATGAATGTTGCAAGAAGAACCTGTGGATATATCGGAACTCAGTTCTGGAATCAGGGCAGAACTCAGGAAATTGAGGAAAGGGTGCTTCACCTTTGATGAATTACGGAGAAATTAAACTCTGCGATATTGCAAACGGTGAGGGAGTAAGAGTATCGCTCTTTGTATCCGGCTGTACGCATCATTGCAAAAACTGCTTTAATCCGCAGACATGGAGTTTTGATTACGGCGAACCTTTTACAAAAGAGGTTGAGGATAAAATTCTCAAAGAGCTTGAACCATCATATATTGACGGCTTGTCATTGCTCGGCGGAGAACCCTTTGAACCTTCAAATCAAAGAGCCTTAGTGCCGTTTTTAAAGCGTGTCAGAGAAAAATATTCCGACAAAACAATTTGGTGCTATTCAGGCTATTTGTTTGACAAGGAGCTTCTTTCCGACAGCAGAGCAAGGTGTGAATGTACGGATGAAATGCTTTCAATGATTGATGTGCTTGTTGACGGTGAATTTGTTGAGGCTCTTCACGATATAAGCCTTGTGTTCAGAGGCTCGTCAAATCAGCGTATTATAGATGTAAAAGCGTCACTCAAAGAAAATAAAATAATTCCCCACAAGCTTATGAAAAGGGGAGTATAATAAAAAGCGACAGCCGTAAAACTGTCGCTTTTTGTAATATTATTGAATTATTGCGTGGAATGTTGTTGATTTTGTAAGGCAAATAGTGTAAAATGATAGCATACTATTTATAGAATATTATGCAAGGAGCGATTATATATGGTATGTAAAAATTGCAATCACGAAATTGACAACGGAGCAATGTTCTGTACTTACTGCGGAACACCTGTTGAGCAGACTCCGGAGCCTGAAACACAGCCTGTTGAAAATGCTTCAACCGAAGATGCTGCACAGAACCCTTACGAGAATGTGCAGACTGCACAGCCTGAGGTTGATAACGCACAGCCGACTGCCGACAGTCAGCCACAGCAGAATCCGTATTCTCAGCAGTACGGTCAGCCAAATCAAACTTATTATCAGCAACCGCAGCCTAACAAAACTTCATACGGTCAGCAGTTTACAAACTCACCGAACAATGATTACGGCGCAAATCAAAGCAAGTATGGCAATCAATATCAGAGCTACAACAACGGCTATAATCAGCAGTACAACACGCAGTATCAGCAGACATACAACTCACAGCCTGTACCGCCCGTTGCACCGCCATACGGTACTCCGGATACTCAGCCTGTAAGCATAGGTGGTTGGATCGGCGTTATGCTTTTAACCTGTCTGCCGCTTGTAAACCTCATTATGCTCTTTGTTTGGGCATTCAGCTCATCAACAAAGAAGTCACTCAAAAACTATGCAAGAGCCGCTCTTATCCTGGCTCTTATCGGAGTTGTGCTTGTGGTAGTTATTTCAATTATACTTGCAGTCTGCGGTATCAGTATCTTCAACGAATTTTCCAGTTCAGGATATTACTATCATTAAATTTAACGGTGAATCGCTGTACCAAATTCGTACAGACAGCTTTATAATGTCAAAAACAAAGTTTACCGATACAAAAAAATCCCTGTCCATAACGGACAGGGATTTTCATTTGCGTTATAAAAAAGTTTTAGGGCTGCGAACCTCGGCTCTTCTAATGTCAAGCCTCGTTGTTCTCCGCTATTCCTAAAATAACTTCCACTCGTCTAATCCGTTTCAATTACTTGCGTAATTTTCACGGCTTAGTCCTCGCCGGTCGTTATTTTAGGGCTGCGAACCTCGGCTCTTCTATTAATCAAAGAATTTGCTGTGGATAGCGCTTACGGCCTTGTCAGCGTCTGCTGAATCAATAAGAACCGAAACCTTGATTTCGCTTGTGCTGATCATCTGGATGTTGACCTGAGCGTCATAAAGAGCCTCGAACATCTTTGTAGCAACGCCTGCGTGGCTTTCCATACCTGCGCCGACGATTGAAATCTTAGCTACCTTATCGTCATAGAGAATTTCCTCTGCACCGAGGTTCTCTGTGTATTCTTTCATAAGAGCAACAGCCTCTTCGCCTCTGTTCTTGGCAACTGTAAAGCTGATGTCCTTCTTGCCGTCATGACCGATTGACTGAAGAATAATGTCAACATTGATATCTTTAGCAGAAAGCTTTGAGAACATCTTAAAAGCAAGACCGGGGATATTTGGAACACCCATAACAGAAATTCTTGCAACATCTGTATCTTTAGCAACACCGCTGATTAACATTTTTTCCATTTTAGTTTTCTCCTTTACAATTGTACCCGAAGCCTTTGTCATACTTGAAAGCACTTCAAGCTCGATATTATATTTTTTAGCCATTTCAACCGAACGGTTGTTAAGAACCTGAGCACCGAGTGTAGCAAGCTCAAGCATTTCGTCATAAGAGATTTCCTGAAGCTTCTTAGCGTTCTTAACCTTTCTCGGATCAGCTGTGTAAACACCCTCAACATCGGTGAAAATCTGACAGAGATCAGCGTGCATTGCAGCCGCAATAGCTACGGCACTTGTGTCTGAACCGCCTCTGCCGAGTGTTGTAATATCGCCGTATTTTGAAATGCCCTGGAAGCCTGCAACGATTACAATGTTCTTCTTGTCAAGCTCTTTCTTAATTCTGTCAGGCTCAACTTTTCTGATTCTTGCGCTTGTGTGAGCAGAAGTGGTATTGAAACCTGCCTGCCAGCCAAGAAGAGAAACAGCGTGGTAACCGAGCTTTTCGATTGCCATTGCAAGAAGTGAAATAGAAATCTGCTCGCCTGCGGCAAGAAGCATATCCTTTTCTCTTTTTGAAGCCTTTGGATTGATTTCGTTTGCCTTTTCAATGAGATCGTCTGTTGTGTCGCCCTGAGCGGATACAACAACTACAACATCATTGCCCTTTGCGTAAGTGTCTGTTACGATTGATGCAACATTCATTACTCTTTCGGCATTGGCAACAGAGCTGCCGCCAAATTTCTGAACTATCAAACTCATGTACTTAATACTCCCTCTATAAAATTATAAATCAGCCACACGGATACTTGAAAGTACCGAAACACCGTCAGCCTCAAGCTGAGCAATCTTCTCGGCAAATTCGTTGTACGGCATAGCCTTGACAACAAATGCTTTTTCGTCGGCAGGTGCGTCAGCCTTATTGATTACTGTTACCTCACCGAATAATTTTTCTGCCTTTTCTGCAACATTACTGCCGTTTGCACGAACATACATGGCACGGCTTGACTCCTCCCAAGGAAGAATGTTTTTGCCGTTGCCGTCTGCCCAGTAAAGGAACTTTCTTGTCTTGAGGTGCTTACAGCAGTCGATTACATCGGCTACAACTGCGCTTGCTGTAGGAAGCTTGCCTGCACCCTTGCCGTAGAATACTACATCGCCTGTGCAGTCGCCTCTTACCATAATGCCGTTGAACTCATAGTCAATGTTAGCAAGCTGGCTCTTGTTCGGAACGAGCATAGGAGCAACGATAATGTCAATCTTGCCGTCCGCAAGACGCTTAACACTGCCGATAAGCTTAATTACGCAATGGAAAGCCTCAGCGTATCTTACATCTTCAAGTGTAATTTTTGTAATGCCCTCTGTATGTACAGAGTCGGGATAAACATGCTTTCCGTATGCAAGAGATGCAAGAATACAAATCTTACGGCAAGCGTCGTGACCTTCGATATCAGCGGCAGGATTTCTCTCGGCAAAGCCAAGCTCCTGAGCAAGCTTGAGCGCATCGTCAAACTGCATGCCGTCTTCAATCATCTTTGTAAGGATAAAGTTTGTTGTACCGTTAAGAATACCGGCAATCTCGTCAACATTGTTTGCAACAAGACACTGGCTCATCGGGCGGATAATCGGAATACCGCCTCCTACACTCGCCTCAAACAAATAGT
>OCRP01000345.1_pt1 | contig 49392 bp, 47 predicted proteins | sample 1538871 | NCBI WGS metagenome assembly OCRP01 (sample SAMN04571731, study PRJEB22368) | human gut metagenome | biome: human gut; material: stool | host: Homo sapiens | place: Luxembourg | collected 2012-09-20 | reverse complement strand
ATGCTGTAAAACATCTAATTTCTTCCAACTCTTTGCCTTCACCGTTAGTCGGTACATCTGTTTTGGATGATTTGGATGTTCTGGATATTTCCGTTCAATACTGCCATCTGCCAGTGCAGGAGCGATATAACTATCATGCATTGTTTTACGTCTAACAATCCCACATAGTTTCATCATCTCAGCAACATCAACGTAATCATCGCTCATTACTGCCACTAACTTTTCTACTTGGGCGGTACTTGGGCGGTACTTGGGCTGTCAAGCTCCTTTTCCATTGTCCATTCAGCCATTAAAGTTGCCTTCAAAATGAATGCGTCAATGTGGAATGAAGGAATGGCGCAACCTTTTGTTTCCAACTCATTACAGATACGATCAATACCCTCGCCAAACTCCTTGACATACTTGTATGCTTTGAGGAATTGGGCTATCTTGACCATAAACATCTTTGTCTTCGTAGTAGCGTTCGCCCTTGTCGTAGAGAAGTTGCATACGCTCGTCAAAGTTGAGTTTCTTGCTTTTGTCGCCTATACGCATGAAACATTCGTCTGCCTGGTTGGTGTGAAGTTGAACGCTTGCAGGAATACGCATAAGCAAGATGCGGTTCTCCCGACCTTCACAATCAGAACATGGCAAATATTCACACCTGACCCTAACAGACGGATTACAGAAGTCGAAAGGAACTCGAAGCAACTCATTCAGCCGTTCTTCGTTTCCATCAACCCCTTCTATTCTGCGGGTCTTGTCAGAAACACCAATGGCAAGCACACCACCATCGGCATTAGCCATTGCCACAATGGGTATCGCTAACGCTTTGGGGTCTATCTGAATGCTCTTGCAATCGAACGTCTGACTTTTTTTGCATGCCTGTATTTCTTCTATTGTCATATTCTATTTATTATGTATGCAAAGTTAGCGATTTTCAACTATGCCTGCAAGCGAAAACCAATGTTTATGAATATCATTGCAACGAATTAGGTTAATTCACAACTAACTTTTGTGACATTCCATTCGGCATACTTGTTAAGTAGGTGTACATAATTAATTTTAAAGCTCCACTTTTTAAAAGCTGTTCAAGCGTGTGCTTTTCGAGGATGTGAAACGGGGTGTTTGGGGGCAATGTAAAAAAGTAACAATAAATTTGTTTCTTTCTGTTAGGTTTAACAGAAATTTTCATTAACTTTGCACTTATGAGAATAGACATTATAACCGTATTGCCTGAGATGCTCGAAGGCTTCGTGAACGAATCGATATTGGCAAGGGCACAAAAGAAAGGACTTGCCGAGATACATCTGCACAACCTGCGCGACTACACCAAAGACAAGTGGCGCCGTGTTGATGACTATCCCTATGGCGGATTTGCCGGAATGGTGATGCAATGTGAGCCTATTGACCGTTGCATCTCGGCCCTGAAGGCAGAGCGCCACTATGACGAGGTGATCTTCACATCGCCCGACGGCGAGAAGTTTGACCAGCATGTGGCCAACGACCTGTCGATGAAAGGCAACATCATCATCCTCTGTGGCCATTATAAGGGCATAGACCAGCGCGTGCGCGACCACCTCATCACCCGCGAGATATCCATCGGCGACTATGTGCTGACGGGCGGCGAGCTGGCAGCTGCTGTCATGGCCGACGCTATCGTGCGCATTGTGCCCGGCGTCATCGGCGATGAGCAGAGCGCCCTGAGCGACTGCTTCCAGGACGACATGCTCTCTGCACCCATCTACACCCGTCCTGCCGACTATAAAGGCTGGAAGGTGCCCGACATTCTGCTTAGCGGCAACGAGGCAAAGATAAAGAACTGGGAGATGGAACAGGCCATGGAACGTACCAAACGCCTGAGACCGGACCTCTTGAAATGAATGCTAAACGGGCGAACTGACACGAGCAAAGCTTATTAAGGAAGCCTAACAGAGCGTCTTTATAAAGCCTAACGAGCGAGCAGAAGGCCATCAGAGCAGAAGAGTTTTTTGTATAAGCAACAAATTGTTGGGAAAAAGAAGATAACTAAAAATTAAATAATTATGAACAAAAACATTGCAACCACCCCATCACTCAGCTTCAAGGAGGCTCTGTGCAAAGCATGGTCTAACCTTACCAACCTCAAAGGACGTAGCCGCCGCTCTGAGTTTTGGTGGTTCATGCTCGTCTTCTACATCGCCTTACAGATTGTGTCAGGAATTCTTAGCCTGTTCCTCCCCGAACTCGCATCAACCGTCGTCCAGAGCATTCTCATGGGCTTCGCCTTTGCCGTGACCGTGAGACGTCTGCAAGACGGCGGCCACAGCATGTTGTGGGTAGCCATAAGTTGGGTGGCAAACCTTGCGCTTAACGTCAGCCTCTTCGCGTCTGACGAATGGACCACATTCCAGGCCACAGCAAACCCTGAAGACCTGATTGCTGTGCTCACGTTGCCACAGGTGGCCCTCTTGGGCATCGTCACAACCATCACAGGCCTTGTCACCATTGTCTTCTGCTGCATGGATGGCACCCCCGGCCCCAACAAGTATGGCGAATCGCCAAAATATGCAGTAAAGCAGGACCCTGCTTCTGAAACCACCCAGACCATCTAAGGTTTGAATGACCATCTAATGTTTGAATGACGTCTAAGCAAAACGTCCCATTATCTACCACAACCAATATCAATAAGAAAGCCTGTCGGTAATGAAAAATTTTTACTACTGACAGGCTTGTCTGTATTTTATCTCCATAGAGGCTCCGAAATCCAACTTATAGATTTGTCGTTGAGCCTTTGCAAATTCTTTTGTGACATTTGCTTTTCCTTTTACGACATCATCCGTCTTTTTTACTACATCTTTTACTACATCAACAGTCCCCTCCCACCCAACCCTTACTTACTTACTCAATCATATTCTTGAGTATCCATTTCCTGAAGAATGGGTCTTCTATTTCATATCTGTCACTTCGGATGATGTAGCCTTTCTTGCTTAAACGCAATAGGGCACTGGTCATCGTGCTGGTAGGTTGGTTCCTGTCTTGTGCAGGATTGTTGTCCTCGCAGATACTGACCATTACATACTTGTCAGTCTTGTTGAAATTCAACCATAAGCGTTCGTAGTCTAAATCATGAGTCGTTATGATGTCTTCTATGGCGAGTTTGAGTACATCCTCGTTTTTACCAGCTACCAGGTTGTTCCAGACTGCGAATGAAAGCTGTTGCGTGTAGTATGGATGGCAACTTGTAAAGGCCAGTATCTCGTCTGCAATTTGAGTAGGCTGCTCTGATACATCTTCCAATCTGTCTGCAATATATGACTTGAAATCTTCGTATGGAATCTTGTTGAGTCTCATCAGCATTCCAAAATGATAGAACGGCGATTTAACTCGTTCAAAGATATCTGTCATCATCGATTCCTGACTACCCAGAAAGATGTAATTGATGCCTGTCTGTTCCTGCATGATGGAACGGAGCTGCTTATCCATGTTTTTATCGATTTCCAGGATGCTTTGGAACTCGTCCAGGACAACTATCAGTTTGTTTTGAGGTGTAGAAACCTTCTGAATTGTATTTAAAACATCTTCTATTGCGGTTGATCCATTGTCGGTTGATGGTTGGAATGAAACCGATACCTCATCTGTCATCGGGTTCATGTTGATAGATGGAATGATGCGGAAGTTACGAAGATAGTGCTTAATCTTTTCCAGTTTGAATTGATTGAGCAGTTCCTTCAGAAGCTTTGCCGCAAAATCTTCTTTGCTGAGCACGGCTTGCATATTGAGCCATAGGTATGGTCGTTGGGTTTGGGCAACAGCCTTTTTTACGAGACTTGATTTGCCAAAACGTCGTGGTGACATAAGAACGAGATGGTTCTCGCTCTTGAGAAACTGTACGATGTAGTCCAGTTCTTTCACTCTGTCTGTAAAGTATGGGGCATCAACTAACGAGCCAAATTTAAACGGATTTTCCATAATCGAAATTTTTCGTAACGAAAATTTTCGCAAAGATACTAAAAATAAAGATGCTTAGAAGATAAACACCTTTAAATTATTATTGTTTAACATCTTCCGGAAATAAAGATGGCTTAACCATAGACGTAAACCAAAAGATACTTTTTTCTCCGAAACATCTCTATTAAAACAAGAATATTTTCTCAAAATGCATGCCTGTACGGCATCCCGTTTTGAGTCATCTTCAGTCCTTCTCCGTCAAATTGAGTGATCAGGATTTCCTGGTCTTTGTCCGCGTCTGCATGTTTGCCCCACTCCTTCACCAAGAAACAGGTGAAGTCGTCCGTTCTCCTGCACACCTTGTACCAATGAAGCAGATTCTCTTTCACAAACAAGAGGTCATTGTCTATGACACAGATGTTGTCGTCGGCCCTGATCTCCCATTGTCTGAACGGGGTGTCCGCAAGCCCGGGGATGTTCCTGACATAACACCAGTGGCCCTCCTTCACCACGCTCACAAATCCGCGTCTGAACGTGGTAGGCTTCGACAGGAAAATCTTCTTCGTCACCATGTCCACCCATGCATCCTTCTTGTTGTAGAAGCCCTTGACATGCACAATGTCGTCTTTCTCCATCCTTCCCTCTTCCAACAGCCCCTTCCTGCTCAGCCATTCATCATAGTGGCCGGCCGTCTGTTCCATCACCTGCCGTTCAACCTGCTCCTTCTTGCTTTTTTCGGCACACTGACGGCAGAAAGCCGTCATAAACTCCTGCGAAGGCACAGGCACCAACCTGCTGCCTATATTCTCCTGCACCACATAGTTGTCCTCATCGTCACAATATAGCCTCAGGTCGTTCATCCCCTCCTTGTAACAATACACCTTGTCCGGGTTATCCCAAGGAATGAATCGGCGCTTCCAGCACAGCCCCGTCCCCACCTGCAGCTCCAAAGTCTTTACCGTCAGGAAAGCCTTCTCGTCAACGAACCTTGAACGTATGCGCGGATAAAGCCTCTTGCCGTCCACGGTGCAGAAGTCGATGCCCAGCAGCCTCACGCTCTGCGGCTTCTGTTCGAACCACAGTCCGTTCCTCAGGTCGACCCATTCCTTCCGTCCCGCTTTCTTCCTCATGCAGCAGAAGGCAAATCCGTCATTGGTGACATCAATCTTCTTGTACATACAGTCGAGCACCATGTTGCCGTCCTTGTCTTTTATGCCCAGCAAGCCCTTGTCGTCTCCCACAACGCTATAGGAGCAACAGAGCATGGCCCTCTGTTGCTGCCATTCATGGTTCACGATCCTCATCATCTCCTCGTCGCCGTCCGTGGGAGCGTCGGTCACACAGCAGCATCTGTTCACATGCATGCAAGCCTCTTGCAACAGAAGATCCAGGGACGTCTGTCCTTCAAACATACGCTGCCAGTCGCGGTCCACAGAGGGCAATCCGAACCGTTTGTACAGTCCCACATTGTCCAGGATCACACAATAGCGCTTCCCTTCAGCCACACGCAATCCGCGTCCCACCATCTGCATATACTTTGCCAACGACAGCGTGGGTCTCGCCAACTGAATAAACTCCACATCAGGGCAGTCGAAACCCTCGCTGAACAAGTCGACGCTCACAAGCACCTCGATCTCGTCGTCCTTCGCCGCTGACGGGCGTGAAGCCAATTTGAACCGTTCGATCAGCCTCTTCCGTTCATCAAGCGGCGTCATGCTCGAAATGGCTACAGCCCTGATGCCATGGCCCCGATAGAACGCAGCGATATGCTCGGCATGTTGAATGCTGATGGCATACACAATGCCCTTCTTGCCCGGCACATACGCCTTGACGGTCATGCAGAGCCTTTCGAGCGACGGTCTCACGTCCATTACCTCGTTAAGCTCCTTCAGCAGATAGTCGCCGTCAGCCCCCCGTCTCTGCAACGAGTCGACAAGCAGCTGGTCAGCACCGTCAGGCTTTACCGAATAATAGTCATACAGGCTCAACCGCCCCTCAGCGATAAAGCGCTCCATGCTCCACGAACAGAGCAACGTGTCAAACAGATCGGTAAAGCCCTTGCCGTTCAGGCGGTAAGGCGTAGCCGTCAGTCCCAGCTTCTTGGCTTTCGGATAAGCGTTCATCACCTCGGCATAGGTCTCCGCCAGCGCATGGTGAGCCTCGTCGACAACGATCAGGCCCGGCTGCTCCTTGATCTCCCGATAGTGTCGCGACAGCCATTGTATGGATGTCACCCTGATAGCATCAGGCCCCAAAGCGGGGAAGAACCGCCCCAGCGTGTCCTCCACCTGCGACACCAGTTCACGGCGATGGGCAACCACCCATACCCTCTGTTTCAGAAACAGCCCCACGATGGCGGCAAGCACATGCGTCTTTCCCGTGCCTGTAGGCATCTGCACCATCACAGAGTTATGGTTCGCGAATGCCTCCTGCACACGCCTCACCATCTCCTCCTGATAATCAAAAAGTTTGATTTCTGTCATAGAATAGTTTCAAAGAAACGTTTATTTTCTCCCCCTTCTCCACCACCAATGCCAAAGTCTGAACACAGGCTCGCTCAGAGCCTCTGCGGGGTAGAACCTCAGCAAGCGGGCATCGCGGTACAGGCGCAAGAGGTTATGGCCCAAAGCTCCGTGTTTGAACCCCTTGTCGCTAAAGCTGTCACGTCCCCAAGCATGTCGCTGGTCATAATGTCCGAAGTTGCCGCCATGCAATATGTCGTCGAGCAGCATCCGTCCGCGCGTGCTGTCCATCGGCGCAATCATCCTGTCCTCAGACAGCCCCAGCCCCCTGTGCAGAACATACATCATGGCGCCGGCAAACGTCCACAAGCCGAGATGCTTCAGCTCACGTTCTAAGGCCATAGCATTCGTCTCTCCTCGTTCTTCATTCTTCACTAAGACAAAGTGATAGTCAACGACCTGTCGCAGCCCCACCCCCTCATAGAAATAATGATGGTAGAGGTGGTAGAGCTGGTAGACGGCGTTGAAGGCACATGTAGGCACAGCCACCTCTCCAGCCCCGTCGGGCAAGGCGACCATATTGCTACATTGCGCCCCTACATTCTGCCTCAGCCACGTCTGCAGCCTCCTGTTATAGACAAAGTTCGCCATGAAGCCAGGCGTAGAATGTAGCTCCACGGTAACGCCGTTCACGGTAAGCCCGATATGGTTCAGGCTCTCATCGTCCACATGCCCGTTGTTGCCTTTAGCAAGCATGTGGGCAAGCGAGCGGATCTCCTCGCGTGAAGCATCCACCCACACGTCCACATCGCCCGGTGTTCGAGCCGACGGATTGGGATAGAGCACGGCGTTTCCCTGTCCTTTCAATATGCAGCACCTATATCCGGCAGCAACAACCCTTCTGTATATCGCCACCGTGGCCTCGTTCAGCACATGGTTACGTTGCCCAATCTTCTGGCTCATCCCAAACCAGCTCATCAGCAATGGAAGAGGCGGGGCGACATCTTTTTTCAGTCTTTGAACGCCGTCAAAGACAACACCCATGAGCGTCTGTTTCTTGGCAAACTCACAAAACGCGCTCCAATTGAAGTCCCTCAAAGCAGAACCGTCAAGAAACTCCTTGCCCTCGTATGCGCCCAGGGCGAATTGAACAAAACGAAAGAAAATATCTGTCATGCAACCATTCTTTTCAATGACCAGTCTTCCGTTCAACATTTCTCTTTCAGCATGTTCCAGAGGAACAGCGCGTTTCCGATGATATATCTCCTCCACATGCGCTTAGGCTCTTTCAGCAAGCGATACAGCCATTCCAGACCATGACGCTGCCACCACATAGGCGCACGCTCCACGGTGCCTGCAAAGAAGTCGAACACCGCCCCGATGGTGCCCACATGACAATGAATGTTCAGCTCATCCCAATGCGAGTAGGTCCATTTCTCCTGCTTCGGCGCCGTCATGCCGATCCACAGCAGGTCGGGGTCCGCCGCGTTTATGGCATCGATGATCGCCTTGTTGTCGTCGTCAGAAAACTCCGGCTTATAAGGCGGCGAATAGGTCACCACCTTAAGATGGGGATACACCTCGGCTGCACGCTTCACGATAAGGTCCAGCACCTTCTGCGAGCTGCCCATGAACATGACCGTTCGCTGGGGCGAACGGAGTTTTGAATTTTGAATTTTGAGTTTTGAGTTGTCGACTGAAGCCGATTTTGAATTATCGATTTTTGATTTTCCTTCTACTTGATTGTCGTTGTCACCCGAAGATTCTTCACTCTTCAAATCACCATTCGATAATCCATCTTCAACATTAGATAATTCAGAATTCGACAATTCCTCATCGGCGTTAGCCGACAATTCAAAATTCGAAACTCCAAATTCAAAATTCGAGTTTTCGAGCTTTCCCATCTCGAAAGAGAACAGATCCCATCCGGCGATCCTTTCCTTTGGCTGGCTCTTGGCTTTTATCCACTTGCAAGCCTTCACTATGCTCACACCGTCAGGAATGAGCACGTCGCCGTTGGTCAGCGCCTCGGCAAAGAGCTTGTCCTTACGCGCCGTGTTATACGAATGTGCATTGATTGTGTTGATGAGCAGTTTACCATCTGGCAACGCAGCCAATTCGGCCTTGCTGCCCAAAATCTCTAATTCTTTAAGTCTAAACATGTATGTATATTTTTTTAAGTTTCTAAATGAACTTTCACTTTTAATATGAACTTTCACTTTTAATATGAACTTTTGCTTTTAATATGTGGTAATTATCTCAAACAAGCGTCGCCACGCTCGACTTTGTCGCTTGCCAGAGCAAGAGGAGGAGTGCCCTTTCAATAGCCAAAGCATTCTACTCCCCTCCATCGCTCGACCTTTGGTCGCTTGCCAGAGCAAGAAGGGGAGGGGTTAGCCGCGAAGCGGCGCGGGGGTGGGGCTTCCGTTCTCTTTTCCCTCTCCCTCTATCTCAGGATAAGCCAGAGCCTCTCCCCATCGGTGCGCAAGCTCCCTATACTCGTCTGCATCCACACGCTTGCGGAAAGCGAGCAGCACCTGCTGGTAATAACCGATCGGGTCCTTAGAGGTACCTAACCCTTTTTTAATCTACTCAGAGCGTTGTTGTCGAAATGACAATCCGTTCTCAACATGGTGAATGACGCACCACTGTTTTTTAACGCTGCGCTCAAAAAATCAGCAAACTTGCTGTTGAGCGCGTTAAATTGTGATTTTCTCATAACTTAATAAGTTAATGATTTATAATTTATTTGTAAATTTACTAAAGCGGTCTTAACATGTTAAGACCGCCATTTTTTTACATTTTTGTATCTTTGTCGCCAACTAATCACTTAATAAAAACTACTAATGAAAGTTAGCATTTTTCAAAACATGACCAGCAAGACCCCCTTGCCAGGTCTCCTCGAAGGAGTGGCCGACCTTATCCGCAGCGATAAGAAGATGGCCACCTTCACACAGTCGTATCGTCAAACAGGCAGCAAGACCTTCAAGCGCGAGTGTCCGCTCTTTGCTGTGGCATGCCTCTTTGAGGGCGGCAAGGGCAAGGAACAGATCAGCAGACTGACAGGCCTCTCGCTTGTCGATTTCGACCATATCGTGCCCACCACCGCTTCCACGCCTGCCGAAACGGCAAAGGCCCTCGCCGAGATGAAGCAGAAGATCATCGCCGATCCCCACACGCTGATGTGCTACACCACAATCAGCGGCAACGGATTCCGTGTGATCTTCAAGTATGAGGTGCCTGAGACCGACGGATTCTTGGTTAACGCAGACAACCTTGACAAGATCATCTCCTACTATCAGTCGGCGTTCTACTGTGGCAACACCCATTACGAGAAGCTCCTCAACGCCAAGACCGACATACAATGCAAGAACATCACCCGTCTGAGCGGTCTTGCCCACGACCCCGACGTGTTTCTCCGTCCCGAGAGCGAGGCCGTGGCATTCACGACAGAAGAGATAGCCGCCGCCGTGACCGCCTATGCCAAGCAGAGCAAGGAGGACAAGCAGACAGGCAGGATACAGACCTATTTCGACACCCTCGTAGCCCCCCAACTGGCAAAAGAAGGCATCGTGTTCCAGAGCGGCAGCCATAACGAGTATGTCATGCGTGTGGGCTACCTTCTCGCCAAGCGCCGTTTCTCCAAGAAAGAAGCCCTCAAATGGGCCATGCAACGCTTCGGAGCCGACTATCCCGACACCAGGCAGGTGATCACGTCGTGCTATAACAGCGCCGGCACGCGCAAAAGCGACAGCAGCGAGAAGCGTCGTGACAACTCCAATTTCGCCACCGTAGAAGAGATCCAGTCGTTTCTTGAGAGCCATATAAAACTACGCTATAACGAGATAACCTCTCGTGTGGAGTGTTGTGTCCCAACAGACGAAAAGAAAGGCACAGGCAAAGAAGAGTGGCAGCCCATCAACGACCGCAAGGTCAACTCGTTATGGGTAGCGATGTCGAAGCAGAAACGAGTAAACAAGCAAGACATGTACAGCATCATCGAGTCAGAATATGTCCCGTCCTACAACCCCTTCGTCTCCTACCTCGAAAGCCTCCCCCAGTGGCACGAAGGCGACCACGACTACATCGCCGACCTTGCCGCCACCGTCAAGATCAAAGGAGAACAAGAACACATAGAATCGCAACAAGCAAGCACCCAAGAAGAAGCCATCAAAGGAACGCCCCAAGAGGAAGGAACCCAAGAAGAAACCCAAGAAGAAGGAGCCCTCAAAGGAACGCCTCAAGAAGAAGGGACCCAAGAAGAAATATCCCGACAAGCCGATTCTTCACTTTTCACTTTTCGTTTTTCCCTTAAGAAGTGGCTCGTCGCCATGGTAGCCGCATGGATATCCCCCGATGTGGTCAACAACGTCATCCTTGTGCTCATTGGCGAGCAGGGAGCCTACAAGACCACCTGGTTCAACTATCTCCTGCCACCCCAACTGAAACATTATTTCTACACCAAGACCAACGCCAACCGCATGTCGAAGGACGACCTTCTGACCCTTACCCAGTATGCTCTCGTCTGCTGCGAGGAGTTAGACACCATGCGTCCTGCCGAACTGAACCAGCTCAAGGCAACCGTCACCATGACCAGCATCGACGAGCGAGCAGCCTACGCCCATTATCATGAGCACCGCAAGCACATAGCCTCGTTCTGCGGCACGGGCAACAACCCCCAGTTTCTGTCCGACCCCACGGGCAACCGCCGTTGGCTACCATTCGAGGTAGAAAGCATCGTCTCCCCCCGCGACCATCCGTTCCCATACGAAGGCATCTACAGTCAGGCCCTTGCCCTTTACAAGAGCGGCTTCCAGTATTGGTTTACGAAAGAAGAGATCATGCAGTTGAACAGTCACAACCGCAAGTTTGAGGCCCCCCACCTTGAGCAAGAGCTCGTCGACCTGTTTTTCCGCAAGCCCTTAGACCATGAGCACGGCGAGTTCATGTCCGTGGCTCGTGCCTTGCAGATCATCAGCAGCGGCATCAGTCAGAAACTGAGTGCCGTCAATGTAGGCAGAGCCTTCGTAGACCTTGGATTTAAGCGGGTTCGCACATGCACCTGTCGAGGCTTCATCGTGGTCAGTCGTACAGGCGATGAGATCAAGGAATATCAGAAAACCCTTCTTCTCAATCTATGACACATGACACATATGACACATGTTTTCATAAAATATTCTCGCGCGCGCACGCAGGAAAAACATATATTTATTTTAAAAAGAAAATAATAAAAGAAAAAGTTATCAAAACCAGGTGTCACATCTGTCATGTGTCACACTTATCACATGAATCCACTTACCACAAATGAACCACTCATCATCTTGAACACTCATCATCTTGAATACGAGATTTTTTTTGAACACGAGTTTTTTTTGAACACGAATAACTCGAATAACACGAATATTTTTAAGCACACGGATCTCACAGATCTCACGGATCTGCCAATGCTTCGCATGGCTCACGGATATCTTTTTTGATTTGTCATTTAAAACATAACGAGTCAATAACCATAACGAGCCAATAACCACAACGAGTCAATAACCACAATAAGCCAATAACCACAACGAGTCAATAACCCAACGAGTTGTCATTCACAACGAGCCGAAGGCTCAAAATCCGTGAGATTCGTGAGATCCGTGTGCAAAAAAAATGATATCCGTGTGCCAAATAAAATTCGTGTTATTCGTAAGATTCGTGTTCAAACATCAAGAGCAAAGAATCCGTGAGTGAGATCCGTGTGCCAAAAAATATTCGTGTTATTCGGGTTATTCGTGTTCAAAAAAATCTCGTGTGAAAAAAATCTCGTGTTCAAAGTGCCGAAGGCAAAATCCGTGAGAGTGAGATCCGTGTGCCAAAAACCTCGCGTAAGAAAGCCCCGTGTGCCAAAAAGATTCGTGTTATTCGTGCGATTCGTGTTCAAGAAATCTCGTGTTCAAAAAATCTCGTGTTCAAGTCCCCGTGTACCAAAATCTCGTACCCATCATGTTTCCAATTCCAAGTGCCATAGATAGCCCATCCAAGTGCCATAGATAGCTCATCTAAGTGCCATAGTTACAACCATTAACAACCATCACCACAATGAAAATTCGCAATTACAGCAAGAAAGAGTTAGCCCTACTCTATTTCCCCGACAGCCTCCCCCACACCGCCAGCAACCACCTCATGCGTTGGATCTATCGCAACCGTGAGCTCTGCCAGGCGTTAGAAGCCAGAGGCTATTACCGCACCAGCAAGCATTTCACCTCCATTCAGGTCAGCATCATCTTCGATTACATAGGCGAGCCATGAGAGTAAATGCTAAAAACCATTAAAAAACAGCCCTTAAGAGCGCGCAACTCCTAATATCTCCTAAGTGACATAACAAGACGTCGTATCTTTGCATCGTCATTAAGCCCCAACAGTGACAGCGCTCTTTCCACCACTGTACAAAAAAGCATAAAGGAGAAAAAAGAGAATGTTCATAAATAAGAGAAAAGGCAGCGATGCAGTCAGGAGTGTTCCGAGAGTTACATCGAGAATCAGTAGATCATGACCCGTCAACGTTTTACATTCAACACATCCCCCAACTCTGCACGGCCACTTGCTCATCCTGCCTTTTTCTTTTTGTTTAACCAAAATCGGTCGTTAGGGCTTGCTTGGATTTTGGATTTTTAGAAGAATGGATTTTGTTTGGCTTTTAATGAGTAATAGCGAGCTATTGCGAATTAAAAACAAGCAAAAGACAACTTATAAAAAACAAAAGACTGCAAGCAGTTATAAAATAATACAGAAAACGGCCTAATGACCGATTTGGGATAATATATTTCATCACTATCAAACTACAGCCAAGCCCATTTGCTTCTTAAAAATGGTGGTGAGAGAGTAATCCCTCACCACCATAACCTATACTTGATTATTCGTACACTATATCTCTACTATTTACCAACTTTCAACTTAAGGTTCGTAATAAATTTATACCATCGTCCAAAAGAGCTTATATGACCGGTTTTATTAAATCTATTAATCAATTCTTCCAAATATTTTAAGTTGCAAACCTCTTTAGGATTATTCTTCGAATAACGAATGTTACGCTCCTGCATCACACATCTCAGATATTGAAAATGGAATTGAGCTTTAGTAGCAAATTCCTCAGAATCAATATTATCCATTAACTCAGGATCGTCATTCTTGACATTATAGAAATGCAAATATTTTAGCATAAGCGGGTTTTGAGGATTATCTTTTAAAATCTTCCTATTGCCCAAAACCACGATTCCATACAAATTTTATGCTCAAATATCATGAGTTTTGTATTGTCGTTAAGCTTCCTCTTATCCTTTTCTAATTGCCCATTGATTTTTTCTTCAATATACTCTCTGCTCTCCTCTTCCACATCAATGCATACAACAAGAAAATCATACTTAGCATCACTAGAAGCATTGATATCATTGATATCAGCCACGGCATTAGAGACATGTTTAAAGATTGAAGGAATGCCACCAGCACTAAAGAGATAGTAACTATCGGAATCTGGTTTAATACTCCAAGCATCATCAACTTTTTCCAGTTGAGGGGCAAGGAAGTGAAGCCATTCAGGATAGACCTTCATTTCAGTTTGTTCCCCCTCAACTATAATATAGAGATTCATAAGCGCCCTGTTTTATAAGCAGGGCTTTGAAGCAGCTGCATAAAAGCCTCATGCTTAGAATGAGTTCCAATATTCAGCTCATCCGCAGAATGAACAGTAACATCGCTACCCGAGCGAGTAACAATTTTCCAACGTTCAAAAGGAATAGAGTTGATAATATAAGGATGATGACTTGTCATGATTACTTGTATATCCTCAAAAGGGTTCATCACCAAGTCGGCCAATTGGTTTATACAATTAACCCCCAAACCATTTTCAAATTCATCAATCAAGAAGACATCCCCATTATCAGCTAATGTCAACATGACAATTTGTGACAATGTTCTTAACATACCAGAAGATATGTCTTGCTGAAATATCCAAGAATCGACATCTTTCTCTTTTATTTTCAAGACTGGAATAGTCATATCATTGAAAAAAGACCCTATAGCAAAATCAATATCCTCCACTAAAGGGAAAATAGAAGTAAAGTCTTCCAAAATAGTTTGATATTCCTTCAACCCGTTTATTTTCAGCAAAAACAGTTTCTCAAAAGGAGACAGACCTTTCAGTTTCTTAACATCTTTGACATCAAGCTTAGCCTTTTTTGCGACATCAATAGAAGGCGTTATTTTCAAGCCACTCCCATCAGAGTTTAAGAAATAATATATTTTTTGGAAAGCATTTGCAACAGGAGCAACACTTTCCTCTTCTTTCAGCAATTCAACAACACTTTTATTGGCATCAAGCTTGACTGTAGGATTACCCTCGTAAGTAATAACAGAATTCTTTCTATCGATGACCACTCTGTCATTAACACACAGCGTTTCGCTAAGAACGGCGCAATCAGTTTCTGTAAAATGGTAAATATCCTCAATTTTTGGCTTCAGATTATCGAAACAACCACACCAAGAATAGTAATCACCATTTTCTTCAAACTCCACCTTCCATTCTGCCCCATTAACAGAATGTCCATTAGCTATTGTTTTCAAAGAATTAATAGCACGCAAAATTTGCGTCTTGCCAACACCAGAAGCCCCGACAAGAAGAGTTAACTTATCGAAACGTACCTCTTTAACGTTCCACCCAGTCGTATTGTTCTTATAAAAGAGTTTCTTTAATCTCATTGTTCATCAACTTAATCATCAATATAGTTAACTTTGCAAAGATACAAAATATTAAGAATAATATAAACAATTTGTACACAAACATTAACCATTTACATTATTTTCTTTATTTTATCTTCTTTACTATTCTTGTTTTATCAAATAAAACTTTTTTCATAGTTTATTAACCATACCTCAAGTTGTCCCATCCCGCAAAACCCCAGGCGAGGGCTCTGATGCCCCGCCAACCATAAAGCGAAGCGGTTAAGAGCGACGAGCAGGAGCGGTTACATCCCTTACCCTTTTGGAAAGGGCGAGGGCTTGGGAGTGGGTTAAGGCCATAATTCAATTTATGAATGCTCACATGATCAATCAGATCCTGCCATTGCTTCTGACAGAAAGTACGCGCCAAGGCATCGCCAAGCATAATGCTATGGAAGCTGTTCTCACGCGGCATCTTTGCCTCAATCGAAGGAAACTCATGAAGAGCCAAGCCCAAGAACAAGTGGAAGATATAATAGTCGACCAAACAGTCATAATCCTTCCAATAAGCAAGGACAATGTCAAGGATAGAAGAAACGATTATCTGGTTAGGCACAGCGGCAATGAACCTGTTAGACAAGCCAACAGGCGTCTTCTCTCCACGTCTGAAATAGATTCTTTGCAAAAAAGTCCTCCACTATAGCAAGAATTGTCTCTCGTACCTTAGGATCACGAGGCGACTTTACGCCTTTCGGATTGGAAATACCAAATTGATAAACTAACCCATTTTGAAGTATATCGTCTCGTTCAAAAGTTACGAAGATTTCTGCATCAAAATCTGTGATGAGACACAAAGTATCATCAGCTTGAGCCACTTTAACCTTATAGGGCGAATTGGCATTAATCGCAACAAGAGACATCTTTTCTACTACCACACTTCTACCCCATTCGGTTCTTTACCAGTACGTTCCAGACAACTATTGCGAACCAAGTTCTCCAGTTTCTCCACTATTTTACGTTTGGTTTCCTTAGAAGCCTTCCAGCGACGTAAAGCCTATTCCCTTGTCAACTTTGTTTTATCCATATATTCTTCCTCACATTTATATTAATCATTGATGCTGCAAAGCATACGATAATCCGATGTAAACACCAAAGAATTTAGCATAGATCTTCAAATCAGCACTATTATACTATCTCTTGTATTCGCCTATCAATTCTTGTATATCATCACGGTTGATGAGCAGAGGGATATGTTTGCACAGCGACATGGCGATGGCATACGCTGCATCAGGTCTGTTCTTCTCCAGTATCTGCGGGATGGATTTCTTGTGCCATCGTTCCAGCAGACGCAGCAGAGCCGTGAAGTCATCATTGTCTCTTGGCTCAAAGTCAAGATGCCAGAGGAAGGATTTGTGTTGTGGTGTATTGTAGACTTCCATAATGTATATTTATGATAATCATCCTTAATTATTCACTTAAAAGTGAATAATCTATCAATAAAAGTGTTATTTTTGCATTGCATATTAAAGAATTATAATGATGACACAAATAACATTAGAAAAGAATATGATAACAGACATAGAAAGTGCAACCTTTGAAATTTAAGCATTATGATACAGAACAAATTATTCCGTGATTGCCTCACAGCAATACCTGCCGAGCAAAAGGCAGAGTTCGAATTGTCTTTCGGTATTGCCGAGCGCATTAGTGAGATTCTGAAAGCCAAGGGACTCACTCAAAAGGATTTCGCCCGCTTACTCAACAAGCGAGACTCAGAAATCTCCTAATGGCTAACAGGCAGACATAACTTCACTACTCAAACCATTGCTCGTATAGAAACAGCTTTAGGTAGTAAACTCATCTGCATAGCCCATTGATTGGGCTATGCCTACGAATATTGTAATCTCTAATATAATGGTACCGATTCGCTGATACTATCAATTACGATACCTCCCATATCACTTTCACGATTTCATACAGCAACCTACTTCGCTCCATCAACGCATTCTGGTCAAAGACACCATAAGCCTTGAATTCAACATTACATTTGCCAGATAACTCCTTGTTAAACTTATCAAAATCCTTGTTGGCATGATAAAAATCCTCACAAAGCGAATGTCCCCAGACCAAGCCATTACTATAAGTTTTCAACTTATCCGAATACTCTTCATTACCAGAAGAGATATTATCCAACCCCTTCAGCAGAAGCAAGCCACCCAAGAGATTGCGTTGATCTTCAAACTCCTCTACATCCCTGAAGTATCCCCTGTTCTTTTCATTTTCAGAGAGAATATGCTCAATATGGTATCCCGTCTTATAACCAGTTTTCGTAGAGATATAATAAATATCATTCTGCATATTCTGATTCGTATGTTCACAGATAAACTTCTCAACTCTAGAAAACAGATAACGCAGGAATCGGCGGTTCGTATTCGTATAGTTTTTCCTCAGAAAGCTATTGAAATCCAGCAAAGAAACCTCTCCCGAAACATTACGCTTTTCCCTAATACTCTGCATGATGATTTCGTCATATACCTCACGATAGGAAGCCATATCCAGCCCTTTCAGTTTCTCATTCAATCGATAAGAAACATCCTGAAAATCGTTGCTATCATAGATACCATTCAGCACAAAGAGCACCCAGAGCCTATCAGCCTCTTTAGCTATCGCATGAATCTTCTCGTCAGTTAGCTCATCATTGACATCACAGGCAGCCATAATCTGCTGATAAAGCCCAGAGATATCATTGATATTCAGATTATACTGCACAAATTCATCACCACAAGTCGAGATCTTAGCATAAAGAGAAGTATAATAACCCAACTCATTGTTGATAAACAGTTTAATATTCTCATGATGTTTCTTGTCAGCTCTTCTGAAAGAAAGCTTATTAGCAATATCATTATAATCGAAGATATATCGGTGGTAGGAATTGATAATCTGCTTCTCCAGAGAGGCATTCTTCTTGAACACAAACTGCGACTTCAAATAATCAGCAAAAAAGTTATCCTCTCTTCCGCTAATTCTATTTAATGCAGCATCCCACTTCTCGGAATACTTGTTGGTATCACTTTTCGAAAGGAGTCCAATCATCTTACCTTTCAGAATCTCAAAAGGCTTCAATGCCTCACCACGGTCATTGATCACTTCAAAGACCATAGGCGTATCATCCTTCTGGATAGACAGTTCCACGAGAACCAGTCTGTTGAGGAAGTAATAGATGAAAGCGGTCAACTCAATATCATCCAACAGTTTGTCATCAATGAACTTACTGATATCCTCGTATCTCTCGATGATAGTTTCTTCCGTCTTGTTTTTATAAGCATCCTGATACACAGTACCATCAAGGATACATTGCATCACATTTTTTCTCTTGTCGTTATCGATACAAAAGACATTGCCTTTAAACTGATCTTTCGCAAAGATGCAATCACGGAGGATATCCCTGAGATTATCATTTTTTGTAATATGATAGAGCTTTGTGGCAATCAATGTAAGTGTAGAAAGACGCTGTTGACCATCAACGATAAACACCTTACCCTCTACCTTATTGGTGATAAAGACATTGAGATAATACCAGTTATACTTTTCCAGCACCTCTTGCGACATCTCCTCATCCTTATGTTCTTTATACGAGATTTCGAAGGCATAGAAGATATCGTTCAAGAGGACCTCCACCGTATTCTTGGTCCATACATATTCACGCTGATAAAAATCAACGTAATACACTTTCTGTTTTAAGCAAGAAAGTACACTTTGCTTATCAGGAATTATTTCTTGTGCCATATTGTCTAGTTATATATTATTTTAAAGCCAATGGCCACCTATAATTTTTTATTCATAGAAAATACACTCGCGGATTTCTTATATGCTTGGCTCTATCCGCATGATTTTTATTTTCAGGGTCAAGAGCAAAATGAAAAATCAAAGGATTGGCTTTAGCTATCTTCGGGTCTATGGAATCAAAGATACGCTTGATATTGCCAGAAACATTTGTACGATGAAAATGCAGTTTGTAATCAGCATCCTCACGAATATCATTCAATGTCTGCTCAGAGAACTCACGCATCCTTTCAAAATACAAGTTTGCCTCCTTTCCCTCAAATTCTTGGTCAAAGCCATATCCTGTATCTCCCAAGTCTATTTCATTGTATTGTACAGAAATGCATTGGTCTTGCGAGTCAACCAAATCTTGATAAGACAAGTTTTCCGTCAATTTTGCAGGATAATCAATATCCCTTGTGTCTTCAAAATTCAGGTCTAACATCATTTCGCTCTATTTCTGTCGTATCTTTCCTTATAGTAATCATGCATCGTGTCGAGAGAAATCTCACGGTCAGAATAATCGTAAGGTTTCAACCCTTCACGCATTTCGCTCCAAGGCTTTTCGCTATGAGTCAGCAATATCAACTGGTTCTGAGTGCGAGAACCGTAAAGCATAATTACCCTTTCCGTCAAGGCTATCTCCTCGTCAGACAATTTCATTTTGTCTACCAATTCTTTCTCCTTGTCATGAGGGTCCTCACCTTCACTCAGGAAGTTCTCCATCTTTAGATGGTCGCACATACCAGAGACCATATTCTTATAAATATAATATATTTCTGGATAGACAGGACCATTCACCCAAGCTTGTGGCGCACAAGAGAACAACTGGTTGTCACGACCAAATCCGACCATGTGCCAAGCTTGCTCATAATATAGTATTTTCTGCAACTTCAAAGGGCTGACAGTCAACCCTTTCATCAGCATTGTTATACCAACGTAAGCTGCATAATCCTTTATATCAACATTATTCATAATCTTCGCCTTTTAAACGTTTAAAAAATGAAGTCAACGCAAAAATACATTTTTCCCCTCACACCTCCAAACTTCTTGCATTATTTTAACGCAAAGATTGCGCAAGGAGAGAGCCGAATTATCAAGCTTGCTTGGATGTTATGCTGTGCCGCAGCCAATCTTATGAAAAAGGTGCAGCCAGTTAATGCTTACCACCGGCCTACAAATATCTCTTGTCATAAACAATACTCTGTTAATTCTAATGTAATCGTTTGAAAATGAGAGAGTTAATTAACGTAATATAACTAATAAAATTTGGTTATGTGGCTGATTATCAGTAACTTTATAGTGTTCAAAGCTTAAAGAAACATGACATCAGAACCACTCAACCAATATACGGAAATCTACAGAGATGCTATCAAAAGTTCATCTGCAAAGATAAGCAAAACTTTCGAGAATCTACTCTTGGAAATACTTTTATTGTACATGACGATACAAAGAAAGATAAATTTCACTCAAATGGAGCGCTACGGCACCCATTGGGAGCAGACTTTCAGAACGAATTTCAACCGTAGCCGAGCTAAATGCATAGACTGGTTGGAATTCAACCTTGCCCTTTGCCGACGTTTCTTGAATATGGATGGTCTATTGCTTTCTTCTCTATCCGTCCGTTTGTGGACGGAATCAAAGAGTGCGGGTTCCACCTTGTCAGCCGCTTCAGGGATACAGCGAGCCTATACTATGTATATACGGGACCTCGGTCCCACAAACCGGGACGCCCCAAGACACTTGACGGAAAGATCGATTACAAGAAACTTGACCTCACACGCATGGTTGAGCTGCATATTGAAGGACTTGAAGGCACAGCCTACACACCCATAGCCTATTCAAAGGCATTGAAGCAGAAAGTGCGTCTTGTCATTTGGATTATGCCGAACGGAAAGCACAAGCTTTTCTTCTCAACAAAGACATCCATGTCGGGTGAGGATGTGTTGTGCACATATCGCTCAAGATTCCAAATAGAGTTTTGTTTTCGCGATGCAAGGCAGTATACTGGCCTTACGCATTGCCAGGCAAGACACAAGAACCAGTTGGACTTTTCCTACAATGCATCATTCGCATCACAGAATGTGGCAAAGGTGATGATGAAGGAAAACGGGATGCCGTATTCCATGGCTTCTTTCAAGGAGGTCATGGCAAGCACATACATCGCTAAATTAATTTTCGACAAGTGTCGGAGAATACCGAACCGAAAGTTAATTAGTCATACTGTCAAAGAACTCTTTGGCTGGCAGCGTAAAGCCGCTTAGCCGTTATCTCAAATTTTAACGAACTATTGATTGATACTAACTATATTTTTATTAATTCAAAATAATCTATATGTAGCTTGTCTTATACCAACAAGAGCTTATCTATCTTCACTGTATTCATCAAATACCTCATAAAATCCGGATGCAATCCTTTCTGACTTTTCAGTTGTTCAATTAAATCTACTCTAAATTCAGTTGATTTATCCTCCAAAATTTTACTAAAGATATTCATTACAGCAAGGGAATATGTAGGAAGTTTTATTGTTAAATTCAATATTTTATTCGCAAGATTAAGACCATCCTTTATTTTATACATATTTATTCTAAGAGATTCCAAACATTCATCAAAAGTATTTGGAAGTCCCCTATTCTTCTTGCTATATTGATCAACCATATAATCAGAATCAACATTAACTCCTACGAAATGCAAATCTGCAAGAAACTTTGAAATATCTGCTTTATCCTTGACATTTAACAAATATAGATAAGCCTCGGTATTAAGAATTCTAAAGTTTTCAAATTTAGACATTAGCCCCCAATCTTCACTTATCATACATCTTTTCTTATCTATTGTTAACAACATACTCTCACTCTGAATTCCCCAAAACGAATAATCACTTTCCTTGAAGTTTAAATTCAATCTCTTCGTTGCAACTTCTATTATACAGTTTTTGTCAATCCACTCTAAGATATATTCCAATAATCCAAGATGATAACTTTTTTGCTTTTCCTTATTTAATTTTAATCTCTCAATAACTTCAGACGAAATTAAAGTTGGCATATTTACCTTTTCTCTTTGCAGACACTGCTGAAGATAAATCTGCAAACCGTTGGGAATAACAAACTTTTTATCAAAAGTTACACCAAAGAGTTTACTAAGCATACTCAAAAGGGCTACAGAGGTAATATCCAATACACATTCGTAGTCAGTTATAGGACAATTCTTATAATTCTGACAAGGTAAGCAATATATCCTCTTATTTCCAAACAATCTGTCAATACAGTCCTCATACGCATTGTGGCCACCAAATGATCCGATAAGCATTTTTTCACCTCTTGCATATTGTTTTTCCCATTCATCTATTTGCCTCTTATAATCATATCCACCCGACAACATCATCAAATTGGCCAGGATATTCCCATCACCGCCTTTCAAGTCATCAAGCGAGAGCATACGAATACTCTTACTTTGACCCTGCTGTAAACTACGATATATTTGTCTTGTAAGCGATTGGTACTTGTTGAATATTTTTCTTATTTTCGCTTTAGAAATAACCCCAAATCTATCTAATGCAACTTCATCACCAACATAATGTCCAATAAGCTTCTCGGTATTAGAATTATTGAACACATCTTCACTCTTTTCCTGCCCATTTTCCTCATACACAACAAAATCTCCATTCTCAACAACTTTTTTCTCTTCATTGATAATGGGTGAAATATGTGGAGTATGCATATATTGGAACCACAAATCCTTCAGTTCTTGCGACTTCGTTCTAGATATAGTTCTATACAAGAATTCCAGACCTTCATTATAGAACCCTTGCAATATCAACAAATTGAAGAAATTACTATTTAGCTTGTTATCTTCTTCTACAAGATTAATGATTCTGTCAACATATTGAGAGAATTTATCATGCTGCTGTGTAAGGTTCAAATAATTGAGATAATTGCATAACACACTGTTATTGTCTGGATATTTATCAAACAACAAACAGATTACCTCACCGGCATCATTCAAGTCATTACAACTTACAGCCAAAAAATACTCATCTTCCAAGAATGCATCTACATGGGAAACTCCATTTTTCCTCAGTTTCTTCAAAGCATCAAAATAAATATCATTATATTTTTCATGACCACGAATTATATTGAGATATACTCCCATTTCTACAGAATATACCCCATCCGATGTCAATGGTCCAATGATTTTTAAGGCCTCGTCCGTACAATTCTCTCGACCTAATATCTGAGCCAAAATGAACTTAGCTTCTTTTGGAGCTTTTTCTGCAAGACATTTTATAGTTTCTACATCAAAAGTACTGGTTGAAAAATATGATATTGCATATTCATATACCTGCTGGGTAATTGAGTTTTTAAATACCTTTAAATGCTCATATTGCTTTAAATCCTTTCCATAAATAATAGCACAGGTTAATACAGACTGGCAATGCATATCAGGTAACAATATATTGATACACTTTAAATGCTCAAAAGCTTTTATCACGAACCTTTTATCAATCGTTTTTGTTGCCAAAATGAACCAAACCAAAGCTAGCATCTCGTCATTACACCCCTTATGCTCCTCTAGAAGATGTGCAGCCTCTTCAAAATTCTTGTTTATGAAAAGCATCTCTAATAACATGAGTGTATAAGAAATAGTATTCTCCCGAGAAGGCTTACAATCTTTCATAGAAGCAATAATCCTCATCCTTCTTTCTTGATCATCAGACAAATGAAACTCACAATACAAAGCTATAAATTCAACATCAGGATATATGTTTTCAATGTCAGTCCCCTTAGATAATTCCTTATACTTAGTAATAATATTATAAACACGATTTAAAATTGGTGTTATTTTCCTGCCATCGTAGAAAAAGTGTCCTTCTCGTAATAGACGGGTCGAACTGATAGATATGCAAGAACTCCATTGACGAAGATTGTCATAAGTTAAGTCTTCTGGAATATCTAGTCGTACATCATCTATACATAGCCATTCTTGTTCAGGATGATGTAATATGTAATTCATCAACACAAATTGAAAATCAATCTTGCGCAAAACAGATTCAGGAACTTCCTTATATGTTTTTTCTACATCCTCTGCCAATACAACCTTCGCAGCATATGCCAAAGCATTATCAGGAACTCTATCCAATACCCGTTTGCATAAAACTAACACTTCCGTTTTTTTATTCCTATTTATATTAATGTATATATACTCTTCTACTATATCTACCAAAAACACATTAGCTTTCTCCATTTCGTCAAAAGCCCTTGAGAATTCATCTTTTTCATTATTTTCTTTTATAAAACGAGAGCATTTACCCATCAGAAAGTCAATGGTTGCAAGTAGCTCATAATCCGTGGCTCCACGCTTACAAACAATTTTCCTTATGGTAGCCAAATGCTTATACGCTTCTTTAAGATGCAATTTCTCAATAGAGTCTTGATATAATGGTAAAAGTTCTTTTATCTCATCATGCTTATTTGCAAAAGCATACAATATATCTTCGGCAGTCGTTCCTGCAACATCTTCATTATTAGTTTTAAAATATTGCAACAACAGATATACTACGGCAACAACTGTTAGAAGAATATCAATGACAAGTACAATCTTATCGACAGGATCGGCAGAAAGTTCAACTACCCAATCTCCCACCTTAACTCTAAATATATTAAAGATTAAGGTAGAAGCATTTATTAGTCCCATCACTTCCAAATACCGATATATTACTTTCGCAGTAGTTACCTTTTGTAGAAGATAATTACGAAATGGTTTTCCAATATTTCGCCAAGTCCAGGCTACCAACCAAAATCTTGATGAAGACTTTTCAGGAACCTTCAGGGAGATTAAAGAAGTCAGAGACAACACCAGAAATACAATAAGAATTATTCCCATATCCCAACCTTTTTATAGTTTATATTCTGTTATGCACATAATCTTATCCAAGTCAAACGTATCCTGAGTGATACCATCAACAGCTTTTATGCGAATACACTTCCGTTCATTTTCTGGAGGCATACATATGGCAGCATAGCAACCAATCACCAAGTAAAAAAGCTTCATTTCGGCAGCTCGATTTTTAGCATCCTCACTATCTCGTATTTTCCAGATATTTGAGTATAGCACTTTACTCTTATCTTTATCTATTAACTCATATTCCTCTTTATCGCATACAGTTCTCTCAAAAGAGGCAAATGGCAACACATTATTTCTCATAATGATGATCTCTGGTTGTCTTGAATAGACGAAATGAACATTCGGACTGGCAGCATACCCTTTAGGAAGCAGATGATTACCTATGCTCCCAACAAGAATGGTATAGTCTTTAGGAATGCGAAGCTTATCCAAAGCCACAGGAAGATCCTTATACCGAACACATAATGACACCTTAGAGCTATATGATTTCAAAACCTCATTGTATTTGAATATAATACCATCAATGATTCGATGAACCATAAGCGATTCCCTATTGATGTTATTGTAATCTCTACCCTCCAAGAAATCATATTCTTTCAAGCTGGCAGTTGATTCTGCGAACCATACATGTTTGATGATACTCTTCAAATTACTATCATTTTCTGTTATCAAAACAGATTGCTGCCTGTTGAACTCAGACAAAAGAGTTGCAGAGATTTTCTCTATTTTATCATTATCTACCTGCCCTGCTGCATTTATTTTATTTTTACAAGCTTCAATGTAACTATCCAATAACAGCAACGCCGTCAACTTATCATCTTCATTTTGGTTATCTAGTTCCTGAACATTTTTATTCAATATTTCCAGATTATGTACATTCACTAAATTAACCGAAACAAAATTTTTCTTTTCATCTACAGCATCTCCATAGACATGCGGCAGAGCCAATGGATCAACATATCTCACATTGAAATCCATCTTAGGCAACCTACACATCATCAATGCCAGATATCTTATAATTCCTTTATAAAGATTAGCACCAGCTCTTACTCCCTCGTACTGCGAGTACAAATGATACCTCACGTCTAGGTCAACCGAAGTATCTACCATTTGCGAAAAATATGTTTGCCAATTGAAAATTTCAGAGAAAGTACTTGGTATTAAGAAATATTTAGCAGGCAAACTATTACTAAAGAAAGCAATATGATCTATCCACTCATCTTTCTCATTCAACGCAAGTAAACCACCAACAGCTACATGAAACTCTAGGTACTTACTCCTTTCCTCAATATCATCCCCATATTCAAAAACATCGCGATAATATTGGTCAGCAAATTCCCAATACCGATACATCCAGTTTCTGTCATCATTTCTAATGGCTTGATTAATGGCATACCAGAGCTGAGTATATTTAAATTCAGACAACCCAATCTTTCTAGTATCAAAAATTAATCCAAAAACCCCATTATCTTTCTTCATCATCAAAGGAGTATCTTGACGATAAGAACATTCCAAGAGTTTTGCCAATGCCTCATCCCGTATAGCTTGCTTATCCTTATCTATCATAGCTCATCATCCTTTGATAAAAGTTCATACACTCGCCGCATACAAGAATTATATAGATTTATATTTTCTCTTTTTGCAGCATATTTTGCCAGATCGATAAACTCGAGTAGACATTCCTCCGGTTTATTTATCAAATGTTTACAGAACAAGGAAGGATCATTGTAAATCAGAATCAACTTATACAAACGCACTACATACAGAAGAAGATTCAGTACCACTAGAGTATGGCACACTAAAACAAACATCTGCATCCAAAGAATACCTTTCATAACGAACAATGCAAATGGCGCAATTATAGCAAAACCAATAGCCAGTAATATAAGTTTTTGGAATCTAACGTACACAGTCTCCTCCTTGAACAGTTCAACAAACCTGGCAACTTGATACTTCTCGTCTATCCTATCAATGGCTTGAATCATCAATGGATAGCACATACCTATCACAGCAGAAAATAACCCAAGCAATCCACTATAAGTATAATCCGCAAAATCAAAGTCCATATCACTTTACTTTATTATGTTTCAGAATATCCATATCACATTTTATGCTATCAACGATATGTTGATAATTCCGGTCTACATCTTCCCGTATTCTAGTCTCCTGCGTTTGTATTATTAGAGCACCGATAGAGAAAGAGACAATAAATGAGACAGACCATCTGAAAATGGATTTCATACTTATATTCTTAAGATACGTCCAACATCCATTCGCCAGATTACCAACAATATAGGGAAGAGCAATCAGATGAATGAAGAAGCCCAACAGAAAAGATATAAATGCTACAAATAGATACATTAATACTATTGTTATTAATATTCACAGATAAAAGGTAAGCATCCAACCCCTATGACAATACAACTCCATCCCCAGTGTTTGCTTGGGGATACAGAGTAATTTAAGAAGTTGAACTTTTTCGATTTTTAAACAGGTTTAACTAAAAGTGTCTCTGTCATCAAGGCATAATCCCTTCTTCCAGCTACAATCATGTCAAAGAATCCCCTGAAGAAATCCAATGGGGCCTTTGCCATTAGTTTGCAGGTTTCAACGAAAGTAAGGTAGGTAGCCGTGACTCTGGCACCCTGCTCGCTGCTAAATCCGCCGAAGTTCTTTCGGAGATTGTGAATCATCCAGTCTTATCACCAGATATCTCCTCACTGTTCTTGCCATGCATCTTACGCTTACGGGCTTGAAGTTCTCCTGTAAGCTTGTCAACCAGAGCCTGCAAATCGGCAATCTTACGGTCAGAATCAGCCTTTTGTTCTTTCTGCTTATTACCCAAGGCAATATTCGCATCCAGAAGTGTCTGGACTGTCTGAACCAATTCCTTTATCTAATCTAGATATTGTTTACGTTCCATATCCGATAATCCATTACTTGCCGAAGATTTGCCCACCTCCAGCAAGAAATTGGAATGCATTATCATGCGCTCTATGTCTATATGTATATCTGCCATAATATGAAACGTTTGCAGATGCAAAGATAATCACATTATGAGACCCCACAAAGCGCATAAAACTTATTTAGCAATTTGATTATCAATATTTTAAGCCATGTCAACAACTCTACAACAGCTGCAATACAGCCCTATGTCGGACATGTTTGCGGCATCAAAAACCATCGAAAGCCAGGCTTAACGAGCCACCTTGTACAACACAATCCACTACATTTGGAGCTTGATACTTCTTCTTGTACCATTTCTCAAACACATGATAAGGAATACCATTGGATTCAAAAAACTGATTGACAGAGGTACTTGCCGGCACAGCCTCCACTTTATAACGTTGCCATAAAGTCTCAAGGTCTTTACTACTTACTGCAATATTCTATTATGTACATTTAATTGTTGAACATGGCGCAAAGGTAAAGCCTAATTTTCAAACAGACAAAAAAGGGGTTGGATGCTTACGTTTCTTTTATTACTTCTGGCATTTCAATCTCCAGAAAAAGTGCCATGTTCTGAACATCGGTTCACTCAAAGCCTCGGCAGGATAATATCTCAGAAGACGAGCGTCACGATACAGGCGCAGGAGGTTATGCCCCAAAACGTGATGCTTGTCATAATGCACAAAATTGCCTCCATTCAAGATGTCATCAAGAAGCATTTGCCCCTCTTTACATTCATAGATGCAATCATCTTATCCTCTGTCAATCCCATAACCTTATGTAATTTAGAAAAGGTGGTGAGAGAGTGATCCCTCACCACCATAACCATTAACATCCCTTGTTCGCAAGAGCCGCTACAGGAACTGGTTTTAAGCATCGTTGAGATGCCAACTTGCATCCATACCACAGATAACAATCAGATCGCCAGAGGCGAATGGATGCCTCGGAGCACAGCTAGCTCCTCTAACTTGAATTTATGACATCTGTCAGAAGATATTCCGAACCTCCTGCAAAATGCCTCAATATGTTTTATGTCATCATCAGAATGCCAACTAATCTCCCATTCAACATCCTTGCCTATCGCCTCGTTGATCCTGTCAAAATAAGGCATGTCAACAGCAGAAAGAGAATGGCCAAGAACAGAAATCTTTCTTATAGACGCCAAGCCCTCAAAGAAATCCTCGTTTGCCGCAAGAATGCTCTCCGTAGGCTTCATGTTAATGGCATAATAATCCTCAAACCGTCCCAGGGCCTCCTGTACCGCATTATACCTGACAGACGACCTCCAGTTGCCATTAGCCCCGTCCTTCGAGAAATAAGCAAGATACGCAAGCTTGTCATTGGCAAAATAACGTCCCTTCCTGTCTTTAAGGTTAGGTCTATACCTCCGTCTGTGCTCGTTACGTTTCACCCAAGCCTTAAAGCCCCCTTCGTCATCGGCGCTATGCCCTATTATCAAACTTCCATATCTGTCATGCCTACTGCCATGAATATACCTTATCTGCTCCCTCCCGATGCCATAGACCGACTCCAGAAAATCAGTATAATTGAACGTCAGGAACCGGGCATTCTTGTCGATATCAAGCAGACACTTCTTAAACCCCTTCCCATACGCCAACGTGTTAATCCACTTATGCAGCTGATACCTCATTTCAAACGTGCAAGAGTTGAGCATGTCCGATATGCCGTCCAGCCCCAGATAATAATCGCAATATCTGAACCCATCCGAATCTTCGTCACAATCAGGCAAGACAACATCAAGAACATCGAGCACCTTCTCCCTGTTCAGGTCAGCCAGATGCTCTTCAAACCGCCACCACAGATTGTTCTCAGCCCATGTTGTCTTTGGGTAGACGCCGCCAGATGAGCATCCCCATGAAATCTCGAAACACCTCAAGCAATCCTTGAAACTTTCAAAGCTGTTCATCAACGACCTTGGTCCGAAGTAAAGGTCAAAAGTAGCCAACACATAAGGCCTATGTCTTAGCAGATACTTTCTAAACTCAGCATAAGAACATTTAGCCCCATGATAGCAATCAAATCCGTTTCCGATGATATATAGGTGGTCAGATGTCATATTGAATGTTCCTACCAATATCAGTCTCTCTCAATCCCCATTTTAGAGAACAGCGGATAGACAATGTGTTCCAAGATCCAGGTCATGCGTTTCTCAAAAACCTCCAACGTAAACTTCTTTTCAAATTTCTCCCTGCCGGCCTTGCCCATGTTGCTCCGCAAGTTTGCCATCGCCAGATTTTGGACCAAAATAAGCGCAACATCCTTTCTCTCCACATCGCCACATCACAAACGCTGTGCGACCATATAAGCACAATAGCTGTGAGGATTCTTCAGAGCCTCCTCCACCTTTCGGAAGTTGAACTTATGAATGCTCACATGATCAATCAGATCCTGCCATTGCTCCTGACGGAAAGTACGCGCCAAGGCATCGCCAAGCATAATGCTATGGAAGCTGTTCTCACGCGGCATCTTTGCCTCAATCGAAGGAAACTCATGAAGAGCCAAGCCCAAGAACAAGTGGAAGATATAATAGTCGACCAAACAGTCATAATCCTTCCAATAAGCAAGGACAATGTCAAGGATAGAAGAAACGATTATCTGGTTAGGCACAGCGGCAATGAACCAGTTAGACAAGCCAATAGGCGCCTTCTCTCCACGTCTGAAATAGCGAAAGACCATAAACTCGCTCCGCATGATCCTGTTCCACCGTACCTGAAGCTTCTCGTTTCCGAAGCCAGAGCAAAAGACCGAAGCATCCATCCAGATGCCGCCATACCTCTTCAGCACAGCCAGACGAAGCAGATCGCTGAACGAAGCTTGCGGAATAAGCCCTTTCCTATATTTCTCGACCACATAGTCTGGCAGCTCCACCCATTGCCGGTAATTGTCCAGGTCAAGCGTTCTGAACTCATAATCGGGCAGATGCCTCTTCTGCGAAGCCAGACACACCCTCACGACCTCAGGAGCCTTGTCCAAGCCTTGAAGCCAAGAGAACCACACAATCTTAGGAACAGCACACCCATCCAGCCCTTCATCAGCAGCCATCAAGCCATCACATTCAGACCGTTCCTTCAGCAGCCTCCTCTTGTTGTCATCAAGAATATGCCTATATCTCAGGATTAGCCTCTCATCCACCTTCTTTGTGATCACAGGATAAGCAGCCTTCATAGACACCCCTTTCAAGGCACAGCGAATCAAGGCCATGATGCCAGTCCACAACACACCCATACGAGCATATTGCCAGACAAGTCGCCAGCCACCAAACTGAGCGAAACGCGATCTCAATCTATCAAAATCCAACATCTGAAAATTCTCCCGCATCTGCTTTTGCAGATATTATTATATGATACCAACATTTTTGTGTCAGCTTTTATCACAAAAAGTCATTCGGCTCACGAACCGCTGCCACAGGCTCACCATCAAAAGTCATCTCTGGCATCAAGTCCATCAGCCTTTTCTTCATCCCTCGATAATGTTGGTATTGTCCTGCATTCTCAGCGATAAATCGACAAACCTCCTGCCGCTTCTCCTCATTGTTCCATGCCTTGACAGTTTCAACCAAGGCGTGATAGCTGTCGAATATCAGTTTGCCGATACGCCTCTTGTATTCGCCTACAAGTTCTTGTATGTCATCTCGGTTGATGAGCAGTGGTATTTGTTTGCATAGCGACATGGCGATGGCATACGCAGCATCGGGTCTGTTCTTCTCCAGTATCTGCGGGATGGATTTCTTGTGCCATCGTTCCAGCAGACGTAGCAGAGCCGTGAAGTCATCATTGTCTCTTGGCTCAAAGCTTACTTCTTGCATCAGATATTTGGAGTATTCCTCCTCATAGTCCACGCTCAGCCCTTTCGGAATATAGTTTATTCTCGGTCGCTCCATCTTAGCCCAATACCGTTGCTTCTCCATAGACCGTTTTCTCTTCTCGTCCCATTTTATGCGCAACAGCTTTTCTTCCCTTATCTGGAGTTCAATATCTCTGAACTCAGGTGTATTCATCACCTCTGCCTTCAGATGCTTCTTGATAACTTTTTTCAGATTCCGTCGCCAGGCCTCCTTGTTCTCTTCGGTAACGAATGGCGGGCATTGCTCACCATAGTTGGTGTGCCAGGTGAATGGCTCGATGTTCAGGTGCCATAGGAATGATTTGTGTTGGGTGTTGTTTGGTTCCATAGGCTAAAATATGCAGGAACTATAACTAAAATGCCTTATTCAAGTCTATGTTGAAGCCCACAGCTTTCATGTCATTTGCTACAGCTACTTTCCAATAGCCGTTGTCATCAACATTCACATATACGATACCATCAATATCTCCAGGTTTTTCAACATTATCCACAACAAGAGCACACACTCTGTCTCTACCTAACTTTCCAATTAGATAGCCATGCTCAAATACGACATTCTGTCTTGCTCTTGATGATAGTTTAGAGTTTCCTTTCACGCGTCCTTCATCATCTGGAGTATATAGAACTATTCCAAAGCCTACATCTGTATTTTTTTCAATCTTTTCAATGATGGTCTTACCCATGTTAGCCTGTTTATGTAATATAATAGGCTCCAAACCTAATTTAGTCAAGAATAGTTCTACTTCTGCTTTCAAGCTATCGTGTCCATGTACGATAAACACCTTGTTATTAGAAGTCTTACTCATTTGAATATCATTTTTACCAGTTAACATATCATTTAATTTTTCAATATAGATTTTGTAAATTGGATAAGCTTCTTGATAGGAGTCTTCTAATGAATATCCGTTACCTGTTACATCTATCTTGCAAAACTTGTCAATATATACGTCTGATTTTCCAAAATACTTGACAAAGACTGCACATGCTTCTCCATACCATTCTTGAAAAGCATCAATGGCTTCATAAGAATTAACCTGTTGTTTCTTTTTATATATGTAATCTTGGAGCAACTGGTCGAGTTTTTCCAATCTGTTTTTTATTGTCTCATTCATATCTATACTCATTTTAATTTTCACGTTTTTATTATCTGTTTTCAATTTTCCTAAAAATATATCTATGGCATTGCCTTTTGTTAACATCAAGGGCTTGTAATTTTCTGCCACATTTTTGATATTACAAGAATACGTATATGTATAAATACTCCTTAAGGTAGGCGCATTAGTCTTCGTTATAGCTATTCTCTTGATAGGATTATTACCCATCCAAATATCTTTTAGGAATGGATATACACCTTCTAAAGCAACAATATTCAACTCATTGTTGTTGATAGTCAAGCGTTCGAGTTTTCTGAATCCTCCAATATTTAACCTCGACAATCTATTGTTGGATAACAATAATTGTTTTATGCCGACTTCTTTAATGCCGTTTGGAAGACACACAATTTGATTATAACAAAGATTCAGTATCTTCAATTTTGGCAACTTCAGAACTTGATATCCAATGATAGATAGCTCATTGTTCGACAAATCCAATACCATCAACTTACTCAAAGCCTTAATTTGAGGTGGTATTTTACTTATATGATTGTTATGCAATATCAACTTTCTCAGATTAGTCATTTTGAAGACATAATCAGGAAATGATGTCAAATTTTGATTTGACAAGTCCAATTTTGTTATTTTCTTATAATTATTTTGTGCTTTTGGGGTTGTTGCCATTATTTTTATTATTTTTGCAAGCTAGTCGGCTATGGGAGGTAGCGACTATAAACAAAGTACTCCATCCAACTCGGATAAACGTCACCAAGGGCTGAGGACCAGAACTTATCGCAGGGGGAAGAACCAACTGCATCGACGGTTAACCTAGTGGGAAAGTATTGGGCTTTTGCCAAACTCCTCTTGGCTCGTCATGCAATATCAAATTGTGTGGCGAGTAACTTTATTTATGGGTTCTCACGTTGCCAAGATGCAAGAATCCAAGGATAATCATTCTCTGCCGTGCAAATTACCTTAGTTCTATCAGCGGAAAGTCGACTGTCAATCCTACGACCATCACTACCATTGAATTGATAAAAATTTGAAACCAGCAAAATCTCTTTGAGATATTCCTTATATAGTTCCTCCAAGTCCTCAATTGTAAATTTACTCAATGCTTTGTCTATCAGCATCTCCCCTTCATGCCCAGGACTTCCTGTCACATTTTTCAAGGTTACAGTTATAATCAACTTCTTGTTTGAATTTTCAAAAACGACCTGTATGTTGTATTTTCTTGAATCAAGAAATACTTTTCCTTCGCTCTCGCCTATACAACTTTCTAAAATAAACTTTCTTAGTGCTATAAAATGAGCATTCATGCAACTTACAAGAGCTTCATCACCACCAATCTTTGCTTTCCATTTCTTAAATTCCAATAGGGACATCAAAGGAATATGTTTAATCAAATTAAATTGGTTAACAAATTCTTGCATATTTCTTCCCTTATTAGTAAGGCAATTATACCTTAGCATAATCATTTCTTCGTCACAAAGCTGAGCACGGAGGCATTTTGCATAGATTACTCGATTTTCTTCATCTAGAATAGTATTGCCATCATCATCTTCATTTTCTGCCATACCTATCAGTCTTGCTACATGGTAAAGCATTCGTAAATGTACAGACATTTCACGACAATTTGCCGCATAAATTTGCTCGTATTCTTTAACGGCAGCTTTAGTTCTACTTATATAGGTACAATTATTATGGAAAGACTTTTCTAAAAAACTATCTATAATGCTGACAAAAGCCTCCCTACCTTTTTTATCATGATATCTATAAGCATCTAAAGCATGTTGGTAGAGACTTAGGAATGTCGTAAATTTGTTATCAAACAATTGTAAGTACGACTGGGCTATAATAATTTTATTAGTCTTCACTACTGCATTGTTTGTGCTTATAACATTTGTGTTAACTTTCTGCGTCTTTTTGTTTACAGCAATTTGTTCTTTTAGAGTTATAAATAACAAATATGCTGAATACAAGGTTACACCAGTGCCTACAAAACCTCCTATAAAATCACCATATGTACCTAAGACATCATTCTCTATTTTAGACCAAGTGAATATTTTACTAAAATCACGCCCCCATAGAAAGAGTATGGCAACTACAACACTAATGCGTATAGACCATTTTTTAATCTTATTGATTCTATCGGATTCTTTTAAAATTCTGTCGTTAGAAGTAACATCATCTTTCTCTGTCACTTCTATCATTCTATTTGCCATATGCGTATCTTTTCAATATTCACATTTCCGTCAGAACTTACACAAGTCCGACATACAGGATAATCTTCCCCCTTATATTTATTGTTTCGCCAATGTAATAGCTGTAAATTGTCGAAATCTCTATTTCCTCCCTTAGATAAAGGTCTAATATAACTGACCTCCCAGCCATATGGAGTCCTTTTACCATATTGGTCGTATCGAATCCAAGCTCCGGCAATATCCTTACGCCATATTGCTGGTGGTTTCCCTTCAACCTTTTTCGCTTTATTCCATAAAGCAATCAGTTCTTTTTGGTTGACTTTTACTGAATTTCCCATATAAAACCTTCTTTACCTCAAATAATCTCTCAGCATTCTGCCCTTATATCAATACTCTGTTAATTCTAATGTAATCGTTTGAAAATGAGAGAGTTAATTAACGTAATACAATTAACAAAATTTAGTTAAGTGGCTGATTATCAGTAACTTTATAGTTTTCTAAGCTTAAAGTAACATGACATCAGAACCACTCAACCAATATACGGAAATCTGCAGAGATGCTATCAAAAGTTCATCTGCAAAGTTAAGCAAAACTTTCGAGAATCTACTCTTGGAAATACTTTTATTATACATGACGATACAAAGAAAAATAAATTTCACTCAAATGGAGCGCTACGGCACCCATTGTGAGCAGACTAAAGGGAAAACTTCCTTTGGCAAAATCTTTCAAATAGGCATCCCATGTATATAGGGCAGAGGCCACATCTGCAAAAATCTAACGAACTCCAATGAGGGTATTACAGCTATTAACCTCCTTAACAGGATAGGATAGGACAATACAATCAGGGAAAAGCTTGATTCATATTCTGCTCCAGCATTTGAAGTCCATTACGAGTGCCACAATCGTAAACAACACTAAAGCAATCGTTTCCCTCACAAATTTCTTCCGTAAATAAACCTCCGTGCCCTACAGGGTGTATCGTTATCAATACTCTCATTTTGCCATTCAATCCTCACTCTTCCCGATATACTTCCAAAACACCATCAGCTTCTCCGGAGTCTCTGTCAATGCCATGCTCTTCGTCACCACGAAATAAATAAAACGTGACTTATATACCGTCCAATAAATAACGTATGCAAGACACATCTTTCCGATGAGCGTAATACAAAGGAAGAATATATGTATTTTATCCAAGTATGCTTGAATGGTTTGGTCTATACATGGCGATGACACAACCACGTTAAAGATTTTGTAGTCCTGCTCCTTTCCATGTACCTCAAAAGGCATGGTGGTTATCACAAAGCCATTACGCAAGTTTTCCCATCCATTTGCCAACAGAGCCAAGGGCGTAAAAATCTGCGAAATAGCATACAGATATACCATAATGTTCAAGAATATCGGTATCTGAAGATAGAAACTGTTCAGCTTTCCGAGCATCAACACAAAAGTGAAGGTAGAGAATATGCCAAGAATCAAACTAACCATCAGCATAGGTGCAAACATGTGGCTTGACTCTGCCATAGAAGCGCAATATATCAGAAATGTCCCTATAATGATGATAGCAATAAACAAGAATACCGAACCGATTTTAAAGTCAAATGAATGATAGTCTTGACGAAACCTCTTCGCCACTGTCACATTGTTCAATGTCAGATATATCAAGAACAAGAGGCTGCTGGTGACAAAATCGACGCCGCATCTTACCCAGAACAGAACATGTGTATTTAAAAATGCACATACTTCTTGGAAATTGAACAAACTGTTTAGAAATAGCATCCCATAATAGATGAACCATACCACCCATATCACCATCCACCATTGGTAGAATTTCTCTACTGTCTCCTTGATGACGGCAAACCTGTCATCCATGGAAAACTCCTCTTCATTCCGCAGATGGCATTCCTTTTGCAGGTAGTTTCTTAGCAACCCTTCCCTCTGTGTCAACTTACGCAAAATAGAATCTCTGTGTTGCCAAATAAACAAAAAAGAGATTGCGACGAAAGCTGCTTGCAGGAAATACAACCAAGAGATACAGCCATCGATGGAAAAGCCAAAAAACTTTTTGACAGCCCTAATGAAGAAAGAGGCGACTGTACCCAATAAAGTTACTATAGGACATACGACAGTGGCTATGACGGTTATCTTATCTTCCTTCGTCAAGCCTTTCCATGAAAAATCTTTAATATCCAACATAAGCTTGTGATATTATCTTAGTTCATAAATTGGTTTTCATCCATATCTTCAAGCTCTACAATATTTGTTTGGAGTTCGAAAGAATTGATACCATGATTTTCCACACATCTGAATAGCTTGTTCACGTTCTTCACCTTTCCACAATACATCTTGCTCGGCGTATTGGTATAGCCGGCAAACTTCTCCACGAAAATCAAAGGATGTCCAGACTCGTCCTTTTTGGTAAAGATTACATTATCAGCCAAAGCACGAAGAGTAGGCAACAGTTCACTTGCCGTATCACACAGGAAATAGAGGATGATGTCATGCACACGGCATAGTTCTGCCAAAGCAGCAAGAAACAATCCGTTCTTTTCCAGTCGAGGGAAACAGAAGTCTAATATCTGTAGGTCATCAATGACAATCCTCCTGATGCGCTTCTTTGATTCATAATCATAAGGCACCTCTATCTGCTTCTCCAGATAATAGAGAAATTCCTCTGGCGTGATGTTTCCCATGCAGATGTTCATAAAATGAATGTATCCATAACATTCTCTGCAATAATCCATCTTATCAACTTTCCACGGTTTTGCCGGACAAATCAATCGTCTTCTCGTCACCGATTCCTCTTTGTTCATCATGACTATCAGCGTATGGTCTTTACTACATGCAGAGCCAAAGATACCACCAAAGGTCAGGAAACGTTTGTAGGTATTAGCCTTGCCAACAACCGCAGTCACAAATCCAGCATTCCCGTACATATATTCTTCTGCCATCAAGTCATCCTTTTCCTTCGACTTTTTATTCTGTTGTCGTAAAGGATTTACAGGAATGAGTATCTTGTTCAGCAAGTCGATGGACATCTGCTGCATATAGTTCTGGGGATAGAGTGAGAAGAAAGGCTTGTTTTTCTTTAATTCCTCCTTGTAGTCATCATATGAAACCGCATCATCTCCTTGATAATACTTCTGTTGGTGCATATACTGTTGGTAAGTTTCGGTCACAGCATCCGCATGAGTATAGACCAGCGCACGTTGCAGATATCTTCGCTCATAAAGGTACAGTTCTTTGCGAGGGTATACCTCAATTCCATAATCTCGTTTCTTATATTGGTGCAATCCTGGTGCAAAGTCCTGACTGTCGCTCTTGGTGATTTGTAAATACTTCAAAACAAACATATTATCTACTTTTTGTGACAGTTCAATCATCATGTTCACCCGGTTTTCTGGTATCTCTGCAGTAGAGTCCACAACCAAGATCACGATTTTAGCATCATGCAACAGATTCAGCAAACCGTTTATTTTAGTTACTGCCAAATCCTTGTATGCAGACAAGTCCACAGCTATCAGTTCTTTTGGATTAGCAATACTTGTGGTCAACTGGCTATAAGTGAGGTTTCCAATCATTGAAAAAGGCAAAAAATGCAACCCCGTATATTTATAGAATAAAGTATCTTGTTGCTTATTACTATACATCTGCCTATACTCATTGATTGAATCAAACTTCCTTAAATACACTTGATTGTACTTGTTATCGTCCGCAGTCAAATCAGCCTTTACATGAAGCGAGTTAGTCCGTCTGTTATAATAGATGATGCCATCTCCTATCATAGCATCAGTTGTGTTGGCTACAGCTGTGTATGGAAAATTGGCTTTAGTAGAAATGTCTTGGCATAAGATATGGGAACTATCAAACAGTAAATTGGTAAAAATATTGGAGCTAAGATTGACGTTTGCGTCTTTCGAGGCTTTCTTTCTGAGTATCTCTTGAAGTGAAGAAGAAATAAAGTAGTCCAAAAACATATCATCTAGCTTATGCGTTTGATAATATGTGGAATACATGACAGGTTTATTCCAATCACTATTTATATGTTGATAGTCAGCCTTTATCTTTTCTACAGACTGGGCTATGCCATAAAGCATTTGCATGGCAAGCATACTTTTATCGTTGTCATCTTCACTTCCCTTGATGACAATAACCAAAGGAGTCCTTGGAATATTATTGCCACCTATTTGCAAAGCTTTCAAAACATTTGCATCTATGCCACCATACAATACTTTGTCTAATCCACGAATGCCAGTAGGCAACTTAGGCAGGCATTCTTTATCAATATTTATTTCATTCATAAGTAGTTAAATCTTGAAAATTATAAAAACGAGCCACTAAGCTCCATCCCCGAAAAGAACCTCTTTATAAAAGGAGAATAGAGCCATTCGCCGTATATCTATTATTTCTTGTTCTTCATTCTCCAGAAAAAGTGCCATGTTCTGAATATCGGCTCACTCAAAGCCATGATGCTGCCACCACATAGGAGCACGTTCCACCGTACCAGCGAAGAAATCAAACACAGCACCGATAGTTCCAACATGGCAGTGGATATCCAACTCTTCCCAATGAGAATAAGTCCACTTCTCCTGCTTAGGAGCCGTCATTCCAATCCAGAGCAGATCTGTGTTGGCAGCATTGATGGCATCAATGATAGCCTTGTTGTCCTCATCCGAGAACTCCGGCTTATAAGGAGGCGAATACGTCACCACCTTAAGATGAGCTTGCTGCCAAGTATATCTAAATCTTTAAGTCTAAACATCATCATATTATATCAAATTCTCCATTTTCAAAATACTCACGGTGTTATCCTGAAAACTCGACATATAAGAGTTTTCTTTGTGATCAATAACCCATGCATATATTTCTTTCATTATTTCCAACCCCAAGTGCTTTTGTTCGGAGTTACCAATATAATAATAGGAAGTGGCAATCAGTTGTTTTGCCTTATTGATGTCCACCTCAGAAAGTGGATAGTCTTTGTTATACAAGCTCTCATAAATGCTCAAAGCTTCCTTTGCCGTGTCTATTGGATTATGCCCTTCTATAGTGTGGTTCTCTCTGCACCATTCCAATTGCGCAGCACCAATATTAACAAGAGTCTCACCGATAACTCGTTTGTTTTCTTTATGAGGCACATGCTCATAGATAAATCGACGAGCATCCAAAGCTTTCTGATAGTCTGAGATAGCATCATTCCATCTCATCAATTTATAAAACAAAAAGCCTCTATTATGATAACCTTGCGAAGCACTTGTCTTTCCTTCAATAGGATTGTAGCCATCTATAATTTCGGCGTAATGCAAAAGTTTCTCCAATAGTTCGAAAGCAAGCGGCAAAAGAGTTTCTTTCATTGATTCATTCATGTATTCCATTCTGTCAATGATAAAAGCCGATATGATATTCGGCAAATAGCAGAAACAGTAAACATAATGATAATCCTTGGGGGTTATCGTCAAATATTCTCTGCATTGATTAAATACAAGCACTGCATGAGAAATGACATCCTGCATCCCATCATCCCAACGTTCTGGAATGGCTCGTAACTGTGCAGCATAAAAATCGGAGCTTTGCAACAAACGTACATTCATTGGGTCATTCCTTTCATTGATGTTATGTCCCATCTGCTGAATTATATCCCATGCATCTTCATTTCTCTCCAATTCTATGAACACATGTGCAATGCTCGTATATACCTTGATGATAAACCTATGACTTGAAATCGAATGGTCATCAATCTGTTTCATATTGGCGAGAACAGTCTTGTATAATTGCAGTGCAGCAGGGTCTTCATTGCGCATAAGGGCATTGGCAAAGTTGAATCGACAAGTCTCTATAAATTCCGATGAGAGATTACGTTTGTCAGCCCAGTTAAAAGCTATATGGAAGAATTCATCTTCATCATAGTCTCCGCCATATTGGTCGTATGTAGCTTGCAATAGCTGCATAAAGTCCTGCATACGCTCATCAGAAATTGTTACTCCATTGGCAATAATCCTCTGCAATAGCCCGTAAATCGATTTGGCGACTGATTTTATTTCATCCACATGAATATTTCCGACAGACACGAGATAATTCAAGCGAGCGACGAGTGCTCCTATAGTGGATAGCCAAGTGTCGAATATCTGCTCTTTCTTCTTATACAATATAGATAGGCTCTTTTCCTGTATATCAATAGAATTGTTTATTGATTCCAAGTTCAGCGGTTGGCTTTCGTCTATATCCGTCTCAATATTTCTTGTTTGTAACGAAGCAAATTTTAGAGTAAGAATTTCATTGACATATCTAAACAAGTTGTCCATTTCGTTATTCAAGACAACTTTCTCGTTTCTGCTCTTTGCATCTTTCTTATGAATCAGACTTTCAAGCTGTTTTCTCACGCAGTCCAATCTCTGACATTGTTTGAGCGTCTCAACATCTTGAAACAAACTCTTGACAGCCGCTATCATATAGCCAGCAAAGGTGACACAACCTTCAGAATAAGCAAAGCCCGAAAAATCATCAAAGACTATCATATTTCCCTTCCTCTTACGATAGAGGTAGAGAAACAGATTTGTTTTGACATCATTCATGGTACCATACTCAATGGTGAACACGCCAAAATTGGTTAAAGCATTGCTTATTTTTGGACAAGTTTTTAAGAGGAGAGATCCTTTCTCCAAATAAATAGCTACAGGCAACTTGCCCTTATCACCAGCAGATGCCTTTATTGCAGTTACAATTTCCTCTTCTTCATGCAAGTTACAATGCCCATGAGTCAATGCCACATAATAGTCAGATTGCGGTATCATTTCAAGTTGATGTTTTTCCATCAATATACATCGGGAGATATTATCACCTTCAAGCGCATCATTCACAGAGCGTACCATATTACCAAATTCAGCACTTCGTTTGGGAATATCTGCACCTATAGTAGCATATATTTGATCTGTGGAAAGAGATGAATTAGCCAACATAACATTGTCACATTCATTCTTAGCAATATAATCCTCTATAACATTCCTCACTTCCGAGCATACATGGTCAATATCGCTACATTTTATGGCAACAATCGATTCCTTTGTAAGGAAGTCACTTACAAAGTTTGCTCCATCATCAGCAGGAAGAGTAAACACATGTAGATTTTCAGAGTTATTACGTTTGGCGAGCACGATTTCCTCTTGTGTATATTTTCCGCATCTGTTTTTGAACAGCCCAATTACGATTTGGCTTTCATTAACAAGATACTCGTCATACTCCGTTTGAGTTCTTACTCCCAAAAACTCTGGTCGATAGTCCTCCCATACCATCAACTGTAGCCTTACACCTTTTGCTCGCCACTTGTCATCAGATTGTCGAATTTTATCACCGATAATCATTCGCTCATAAGTCAACTCACAAGAAGAGGCTAAAAATATCTTTATTGTAGTCATGCACATAGGGCTTTATTCATTGCCTCATTATTGATTATGATATCAATCCCTTGGCACACCGAGCCAAGTAAGTATAGGATAAACGGTATGTTCCAAAATTCAGGTCATCATTGTACTAAAAAATAGCCCTTAACATTTAACATTGTCAGATAGTATCTCCACCATTCTTTTCTCAAAAACTTCCAACGTAAACTCACGTTCAAACTTTTCTCGTCCTGCCTCACCCATTTTATGGCGCAAGTCGGTATCACGAATAAACATTTCTATTTTATCAGCCAATGCCACAACATCATGTTTAGGTACGAGATAGCCCGTCTTACCATCATCAACAATTCCTGGTATCCCCCCTTCTGTCGTCGAGATACAAGCCACCCCATGCTCCATAGCCTCCAACAACACCAGAGGGAAGCACTCGTTATGATAAAACGTAGGGAAGACAAAGATGTCCGCACCATTTAGGAAAGCCTCCTTGTCCTTACCATATTTCCTGCCATGATACACCACCATGCTCTCAAGCCCACGCTTTGCCACATCAGCCTGAAACATGGCAGCATCCATCTCCACCGTTTCACCACCCACAAAGTCGCAGACAAAACGGCAGCCCTTCTCCTTCAAAACCTTCAGAGAATCAAGCAGAACAACCACACCCTTACTTATCAGAAGATTAGAAAGGAACAGGAGATGAGGAATCTTATCTTCAGGAGATGCCGCATCAAAAGGAGCCGATACAAAACGCTCTATAGCAGCCGAAGGGATGCCATTGCCACATACGAACACATCGTCCCTCTTCACATATTTCTTCACATCATCATAAAGACATTCCGAAAGCAGAATCACCTTTATGTCCTTAAAGAACCTCTTATACAAAGCATCATCAAACCATTTGTCTTGATGTGTAGCCACACCCTTATTATGATAATGCACAACCACCTGACAGCCCAGGCGCTTCAGCATCAGAACCACCACAAAGTCCTTATAGAAAGCACCGCCACAAGCATTAGGCGTAACATACACCAATTGAGGTTTGACCTCCTTCACCTCATGCCGTATCTTCCTTAGGAGCTTGAAAAAATCAAAGAGTTTCCTCATCCCCACCTTCCCGATGTCCTGCAAGTTCTTTGCAGTAGTCAGGTTGATGTAATGACAATCAAACTCCCCATTTATCAACTTGCTGTCGTGGATATACTGCCCCACCATAGCAGCACCATGCACAGGCGGAGGCATGTGCATGATAAAAAGTATCTTTGGTTTCATTGTTATTCTATTTATCTAGCACCTGTCTTTATGAGAATGTACAATATACAGCATTCCAACCAATTACATTACAATCCAATTTTTCTCAGCAAACGCTTAAATATTGTTTTCTTTCCATGCTGTAACAATTGCCACATTTTACCCCATCCAGAAGCTCTTACAGAGGAACCTTCATTAAAACAATCAAAATGTTGTTGAATATTGCAAATCACCTCTTCGTACATAAAATGCGGCAGAAAGGTTTCATTGTAAATAAGAAAATGTTTCTTATCACGACAAAGTCTATCCATCTTGCGTTTTTGTAGATGAACGTATGCATATTCTTTCTTGTTTACAATGTCATCTCGCAAAATTTCGACATCAAAAATCTTACCATCTGAATATTCTACAAAATGTAAACCTTCAGAGAATCGGATTTTCATTACTCTATGAGGGCCAAAACCCTTAGGCGGCAATATATCTAAAGCTCTCTTCAGGAACCAGTTATACATGTCAGTTTCCTTTACGCCCTCTTCTTTGCGAAGCCTTGCATACCCCCATTCATCATAGATCAGATTCAAATTTGTGGAACGAGCTTCGTCAAAAGTAAAAGCGTTTACCGTTCTATTCTTTTTCTTAAACAGATTTACGAAATAAGGAGTGTTACGTTGCAAGGTGCAAGGGCCCCTGCCTCCAATTACATCAAACTTAGACATTGTGTCATCATTAATGAATAATGACAAATCGCCCCATATTATATCAGGATCACACCATCCCCAAAAATCATAACCACGAACTATATCATTAAAAACAGCACCATAAGCCGGTCTGTAGTCACACAGCTTGTAAGGGGATTTTAAGCAACAATTTACCCCTGTCACTTTATCCAGTCTTTCCTTAATCTCATTTAAAGATATATTTACTAAAAACACATTAGAAGGAATTGTGCTGAAAGGAAAATCACTGTCTGTAATTATATAAAAATCTGCAATATGAGCATTATGCCTAACAGACTCTAACCACAAATCAAAATAATTTGGGAATTTGCCATAATAAGGAAAAATATAACAAACTTTATTTTTCATAACAGATTATTTACTTGTTTTGATATAATTGTTCGTACTCTCGTTGCATCTTCTTTAATGAAAAGTTTTCTTTTGCAAACATATAGGCTTTGCCTGACAGCTCTTTATATTTTTCTTCCGAAATGTCTTTGCTAAAGATTTCAATAAAAGCATCAACAGAATTGCCATCAACAGCCAAAGGCCAGTCTTCTGGCAATGTGTCTCTAAGACCAGGACATCTATTGATGACAGTTGGTGTATGTGCAAGACTTGCCTCAATTGGCATCAGTGCCAAACCCTCATGGTTTGAAGGCATAAACAAATAGTCAAACGAACCAAGATATTGCGACAGTCCATAAATTTTGTCATAAAGGCTAACATTAGAGAAAGATCCAATCGTTGTCTTTATCTTCTCTAAATAGCTGCCTTCTCCCACTATATGAAAATGAAGGTTGTTACTATTCTTAAAGGCCACAATAACCTCCAACAGTTCATCTACGCCTTTTTGCCATTCCAATCGTCCTGCAAAAAGTACATTCACCTTGCCTTTAACAATGTGGTCAAATGGTTTTTGCGCCACCTCTTCTAAACCATTATAAATAATAGGTATATTTTTTTCGCCATAAGCACGTTCATAACATTCTTTGGTTGATTGAGAGATAGCAACATTGCTATGATGCCTAATATAAAACCTTTCAACAAACTTACCGATCCCTTTCCAATCATTCCATAATTCAGTGTTATGAATGGTTCTGATATATATAGGATGAATCCAGAAATATGTCCAAGCAATTTTTCTGAAGACCCATAGAGCAAGATCTGGTATTTCCGTATGAACATGGATAACATCTGGCTTTAAATCAATATATAGGCGCTTAAACCAGGTCCAGAACATCAAAATTGCATATTTTGTAATGCTATAAGGTGAACAATGGACGATGATGCCAGCATCGGTTAGTTCTTTTATTATTTTTCTTGAAAATTCAGAGTTTGAATGCACAACTTCGACGATATGATATTCTATAGCTGGATTATCCGATTTTGCAATATTGAATGCCACACGTTCTGCCCCACCTACATCAAGATGGGTAATTACATGAAAGACACGAATCATAACTTATACGAACCAAATAATTTCTTAACAGAAGAAAGTAAACCCAAATACAAATAGCAAAAAGTGCTTAGCCTATGTTTTAACAAGAAATGGTCTATGAAAAACCTCACACCACGACCTTTCATCTTGGTCGTAGGAATGAAATATGGCTGACAATATACAATGCTGTATATTTCTTTACTTTTCATTCCTTGCATTTTATAGTTTGCAATCAATGAAACAATCCAACGAGACCAACGCTCGTTGAATGTCATTTTATGAGTTTCGTCAATACGTTCACGCTTCATCATAGTAACCATGGAATCATACACTTTTGCATAATCGTACGCATGTTGCACAGACCTTCTACTAGTCACACTACTTTCATTCAAACGATAGTAATACAATGTTTCGTGACTCACAAAAAAACTTTTCACATATAAATAATAACGCAACGAAAACATGAAATCCTCACATGTTTTCATACTCTTGTCAAAACGAAGTTCATTGTCTTCTATTATCTTTCTCTTGTATAAAGCCAGACAGACAGACAGACAGACTACCTCCAATCCACATGCCTCATTGAAGAGATCGTTCCGACAATCATGTCTGCCTTCCGATAGTTGCAGCCGTCCTGTTTCGTGTTTGTCTGCCGAAAGCCATCTTTCATAATTGAACAGAACCAAATCTACGTTTTGGCTAATATATGACAAAAGTTTGCTCACATATCCTTCTTCAACAAAATCATCAGCATCAACAAAAACTAAATATTCTCCTTGGGCTTTTTCAATGCCCAAATTTCTAGCTTCGCTTACACCGCCATTATTAACATGAAAGACCCTCATGCAGCAATACTGTATGGCCATTCTATCTAATATTTCAGGAGTTTTGTCTGTAGAGCCATCATCAATGACAATTATCTCATAAGCATTGAAATTGTTGTCTATTATACTATCTATACATTTCTCTATAAACCCCTCTGCATTATAAGCAGGTATTATTATACTAAGTCTCATAATCAATAATTGCGCTTAATTTTTGCCTTGAGTGTTTGTAAACCGGAATGTACCCATACCCACTTTCCTATGCGCCAATACCAAGTTTTGCGCCTATCAAGTTTTTTTTTAGAATCATCAGGAAGCCAAGAACCCATATACAGGTGCACAGAAGTGGTATTTTCTGTTCTGTCCCAATTTCCAAAAAAATCCATTGCATTAAAATATGTTTTGGGATATATATGTACCCCTGCTATGAGTTGCTCGCTATTATCAGTTCGAAGAGCATAATGCTTCGACAAATAATTGGTTACAACAACGACATTAGGAATGTTGTTGTTAACGATATCCATTGTAAATGGCTGTTTATAATACGGCATGAGTTCAGATATAAGTTTATGCTTAGGAGGAAAGCCCATTACTCCCATAGACAAGACCTTTCCATCTTCAAAACCCATAAAAGCCTCATCATTCTCCACAAAACGATTCAGACTTTTTTCAAGTTTCTCGTCAGTATCAAGATAGATACCTCCCTCTTCATATAGTTTAACAAGCCGTACATAATCAGCTACAAAAGCATATTTTTTCGCTTCATATGCCCCCTTACACCATTCTGATGAGTTGATGTCAAAACTATCCTCATTCCATAGCTTAAACTCATAATCTGGTAAATACTTATGCCATGTTTCTATACATTTTTTCACAAGGTCTGGCAACTCTTGACCACCAAACCAACAATAGTGTATTATTTTTGGTATCATAATTTTACAATCTAAAATAAAGTTCGTTTTTTAGTTTTATCATTTTCGTAAACAATACAGGCAGATTTCCCGATAATCTTACACCATCAATAGAACTGTTTACATAATAATCTACAGCGTTAGATTTATAATTATTTTCACTTTTTAAAACAAGGGCATTTACAGACCTCAATTTCATCAATTCTTTCCATGGAGTATCATCTCACAGCCATACACAATACATAAACTGTTTAACAACTGAATGTTGCATCATTTTCTTCATGATTCTACATACAGCTCTATGATCTTCTGTATTGTCATAACAATGAGGATAGAAAATAGCAGAAGGGTTGTATTCCATTATTTTTTTCAAGAGACCACCACATAACAGTTCATTGTTTTTATTAGCCAAAAAGCCTCCGTCTGGCCAATCAAGAAATTCAACATTTTTACAGCCCAACATTCTGTTGGCATTTTCTGCCAGTTTCATTCGTTCGTGTTTTAGTTTATTTGCTTCAATACAACACGAACGTTCCCCTTTAGATAAGAACAAAACTTTTACAGTTTTTCCTTCTTTACATAATGATGCTATCAAATTGCCACATCCAAATGTTTCATCATCTGGATGAGGAGAAATTATTAAACAACGTTCAATAGCTGTCAAATCTAAATTGGATGCAAAAAAATTCTTTAGAGTGTTTAAGAACAAACATTTGGAAACACGTCTAACATCATTTTTTAAGCGTCCGATCCAATAATTAATTTTTTTATTATTTTTCATTTTCATCGTTTGGTATAAAATCTGACAAAAAGCTTTTTGCTGTAGAGATCCATAAGAAATTGTCTTCAATACGTTTCTCAGCACATTCTGCATGAGAATTGTTTTTTATTATATCTGCCATCTCAACAACACTATTGCACAAGAAGCCGCTTTTTCCATTCTCAATGATGCAATCAGGTCCAGGAGCATGACGAGCTACAACAGTACATCCGTGATACATAGCCTCAAGAATTGCCATACCAAAAATCTCATTAGGATTGAAGTTTACAACATAATCGGCAATTTCATAATAAGCATGTACTTTTTTATTAGAAATTGTGCCTATATAGTGTACTTTTTCAAGATTGCCTCCTTTAGCTAAACGTTCCTTGTATTCTTTTTCTGCTGTCCAAGCAGAACCAATATGTACAATATAAAAATCATCAGAAAGAAGTTCTGCCAAATCAAGCAAGTCTAGCGGATGTTTATCATGACGCAAGGCACATACACAAACTATGATTTTCTTGTCAACAGGAATTTTCAAGTCACTCTTTATTTGTAATTTACTTCGATTTTCTGTTGGTATAACATCTGTATCCAAACCTACAGGTGCAAAAGAAGCAGATTTAACCCCATGTCTATGTAGCTCCTCAACGACAGCTAGGGTTTTGGCAAATACTTTTGTCTTCCTCAAATAAAAGTAATTTCTATATGTTATGATATCAACAATCATGCGTGAAACACTCTTTTTTGAAGAACTATGGAGAGTTCCCACATAACAATAGTGAGGTATCTGATGGTCTATACAATAACTTACGGCAAAAGGCACTCCAACAAGATTGTCACATTGAAGATGAAGAACGTCAAGATGAAGAGGCATCAATTTTTTCATGTCAGGAATTATATGATGTACACATCTCCACTTGTATGATAAATACACTTTATATATTCCATCTTGTATCTTTACTGTCTTTCCACAACGTTCGTCATTTTTGCTAACCCAATAGACAATTGTGAAAGAATGTCCTAGCTGAACCATAGCCTTGCCCAAACCTATCTCTTGAACATTATAGCTACCATTCTGCCATTCACCATAGTCAAGATGTATGTATCCTATATGCATTATTTTTGTTTTATATTAACGTGAGTTCGACGAATTAGAATAACGTTAATTGTCTATCTACTATCCTTTGAAC
>OCRP01000342.1_pt1 | contig 49689 bp, 36 predicted proteins | sample 1538871 | NCBI WGS metagenome assembly OCRP01 (sample SAMN04571731, study PRJEB22368) | human gut metagenome | biome: human gut; material: stool | host: Homo sapiens | place: Luxembourg | collected 2012-09-20 | reverse complement strand
CGTAACAAGGTAGCCGTACCGGAAGGTGCGGCTGGATCACCTCCTTTCTACGGAGTTTTTCAGGACGCCGGTTTGGCGTCCGTCGTGTGGCCCATGCGCCGGGAATGGTTCCCGGTTTGGCGTGGGCGTGCTGGTGTGGAAGAGATCGTTGGCTTCGCGGGTCCTTGGGGCCTTGCGGGGAGTGGTATGGGTATGCTTTTGGGTTCCCGGACCGCCACCCGCATCCGTTTTGGGTGCGTGCGGTTTTCCGGATGCCCCTGGCGGGACGCCGTCGGCCTTGCGGGCCGCGGGTCGGGTCCGGTCGGGGTGCGTGGTGGTTTGAGAACTGGATAGTGGACGCGAGCAATGCGATGATGTGATGTCATCGTTTGCTTTATCGCGATTTCGCCAGGCTTCTTTTTTGGAGTCTGGTTTCGAGATCGATCGTTTTGTGATCATTTTTTACAGTGTGATGATTTGTCGTCTGGCGTTTGAAGCTATCATTAGGGTTTTTCGGGGCGTGTGCCGCCCTGAAGGGCGTATGGTGGATGCCTTGGCAGACAGTACCGATGAAGGACGTTTGAGGATGCGATAAGCCTCGGGGAGCCTCCAACATGGCTTCGATCCGAGGATTTCCGAATGGGGCAACCCGCCGGCCGTCATGGGCCGGCACGGAACCTTGTTGTTCCGGGGGTACGCAGGGAAGTGAAACATCTCAGTACCTGCAGGAAGGGATACTCCGTGAGTAGTGGCGAGCGAAAGCGGATCAGACCAAACCATGGGCGCGTGATACCCGTCGGGGGTTGCGTTCGTGGTGTTGTGGGAGCGTGTGTCCCGGTTCCGACGGACCGGGCGGGAGTCATAAAACGGCTTGCCAGGGGAACAGGCTTGAAGGCCTGGCCGCAGAGGGTGCCAGCCCCGTACCTGGAAGCTTGCCGTCTTCCGATCATGTGTCCCAAGTAGCGCGGGCCTCGTGGAATCCCGTGTGAATCGGCCCCGACCGTGGGGTAAGTCTAAGCATACCTGTCTGACCGATAGCGTACCAGTACCGTGAGGGAAAGGTGAAAAGCACCCCGGGAGGGGAGTGAAAGAGTTCCTGAAACCGTGCGCCTACAATCCGTCGGAGCCTCCCTGGTGGGGTGACGGCGTGCCTATCGAAAAATGAGTCTGCGAGTCAGTGGTGCGTGGCGAGGCTAACCCGTGGTGGGGGAGCCGTAGCGAAGGCGAGTCTCAAAAGGCGTTTTGAGTCGCGCGCCCTGGACCCGAAGCGGGATGATCTAGCCCTGGGCAGGTTGAAGCGCGGGTAAGACCGCGTGGAGGACCGAACCCACCTGGGTTGAAAACCGGGGGGATGACCTGGGGCTAGGGGTGAAAGGCCAATCAAATTCCGTGATAGCTGGTTCTCTCCGAAATGCATTTAGGTGCAGCGTCGGTTGATTGCATCGCGGGGGTAGAGCTACTGGATGCTTGCGGGCCCGTGTCGGGTACCAATAGCAGCCAAACTCCGAATACCGTTGATGTGTATTCCGGCAGTGAGTCGGCGGGGGATAAGCTCCGTCGTCGAGAGGGAGACAGCCCAGACCGTCGTCTAAGGTCCCGAAGCGTGTGCTAAGTGGGAAAGGATGTGGAGTCGCATAGACAGCCAGGAGGTTGGCTCAGAAGCAGCCATCCTTGAAAGAGTGCGTAACAGCTCACTGGTCTAGTGGTTCCGCGCCGACAATGTAGCGGGGCTCAAGCACACCACCGAAGACGCGGCAGCGGCCTTTGCGGCCGTTGGGTAGGAGAGCGTCCCGCGTGGGGCGAAGCGGCCGGGGAACCGTGCCGTGGACCGCGCGGGAGTGAGAATGCAGACATGAGTAGCGAGAGACGGGTGAGGATCCCGTCCGCTGGATGACCAAGGGTTCCGGGGCCACGTTCGTCGTCCCCGGGTGAGTCGGGTCCTAAGGCGAGGCCGACAGGCGTAGTCGAATGGATGAACGGGTGGATATTCCCGTACCGGCGGCGTACCGTAAGAGCCGAACGGATGAGTACTAACCTCCGGTCGCGTGGCGTCGTTCCCTTCGGGGTTCGGGGTCCGCGGTCGTTGGGAGCGTAGTCCTGGTAGGCTAGCGCACAGGGGTGACACGGAATGGGAGCCGGCCGCGGAGGTGGTTTTCCGTGGTCAAGCACGCAGCCCGTCCCATAGGCAAATCCGTGGGACGCATAGGGTGAGGTGTGATGATGGGCGTCCTTTGGACGCGATATCCGGTGGTCCAGGCCGTCGAGAAAAGCCTCGGCGCGAGGGGCGTCGCCGCCCGTACCCCAAACCGACACTGGTGGTCAGGTAGAGAATACCAAGGCGATCGAGCGAATCCTGGTCAAGGAACTCGGCAAATCACTCCCGTGCCTTCGGTATAAGGGAGACCCCCGGGCGTGAAGAGGCTTGCCCTCGGAGCGTTGGGGGGTGGCACAGACCAGGGGGTAGCGACTGTTTACCAAAAACACAGGTGCATGCGAAGGCGCAAGCCGCTGTATATGCACTGACGCCTGCCCGGTGCCGGAAGGTTAAGAGGATCCGTCAGCCCCTTTTGGGGTGAAGCGGTGAATTCAAGCCCCGGTAAACGGCGGTGGTAACTATAACCATCCTAAGGTAGCGAAATTCCTTGTCGGGTAAGTTCCGACCTGCACGAATGGCGTAACGACTTCCCCACTGTCTCGACCAGGAGCTCGGCGAAATTGCAGTACGAGTAAAGATGCTCGTTAAGCGCAGAAGGACGAAAAGACCCCGGGACCTTTACTATACCTTGGTATTGGCGTTAGGCGCGGATTGTGTAGCATAGGCGGGAGGCTTCGAAGCATGGGCGCCAGCCCGTGTGGAGCCGCAAGGTGAAATACCGCTCTGTTCTCGTTTGACGTCTAACCTCGAACAGTCATCCTGTTCAGGGACAGTGCCTGGCGGGTAGTTTAACTGGGGCGGTTGCCTCCCAAAGAGTAACGGAGGCGCTCAAAGGTCCGCTCAGCCCGGTTGGCAATCGGGTTTCGAGTGTAATCGCACAAGCGGGCTTGACTGCGAGAACGACGGTTCGGGCAGGGACGAAAGTCGGAGATAGTGATCCGGTGCCGGCGCACGGGCGCGGCATCGCTCAACGGATAAAAGGTACCCCGGGGATAACAGGCTGATCATTCCCAAGAGTCCATATCGACGGGATGGTTTGGCACCTCGATGTCGGCTCGTCGCATCCTGGGGCTGGAGCAGGTCCCAAGGGTTCGGCTGTTCGCCGATTAAAGCGGCACGCGAGCTGGGTTCAGAACGTCGTGAGACAGTTTGGTCTCTATCCTCTGCGCTCGTTGGAATCCTGAGGAGGCCTGCCCATAGTACGAGAGGACCTGGGTGGACGAACCTCTGGTATGCCGGTTGTCGCGCCAGCGGCACGGCCGGTTGGCTACGTTCGGGAGGGATAACCGCTGAAAGCATCTAAGCGGGAAGCCTGCTCCAAGATTAGGATTCCTTGGCACTTCGGTGTCTGTAGCCCGCATGTTGAACACGTGTTCGATAGGCCGGAGGTGGAAGTCCCGCGAGGGGTGGAGCCGACCGGTACTAACGGGCGAACGCGGCACATCTTTTCCAACCCTGTGGGGTTGGGTCTCGTCCTGTGGTGGTTTCTTTCGTTGGATGGCAAGGAGCATTGTTTCTTGTGGTCACGACGACGATACTGGTAAGGCGTTTCGCTTGCGTCCGTTGTCCGGTTCCCGGACCGCCACGATCGGAATCGTGGTCGGTTCCGTTGCCGGCCGCCGGTTTCCCGGTTGGCCGTTATATTGGTTTTGCGGTGGTCATGGCCCAGGTGAGACGCCCGGTCCCTTTCCGAACCCGGAAGCTAAGGCCTGGTCGCGGCGATGGTACTGCACTCGAGAGGGTGTGGGAGAGTAGCACGCCGCCGCATTCTTTCGTCGGGGTTCCCGTCGAGCGTGACGCTCCGGGAACCCCCTTTTTTTGTTTGTCTTCCGGTTCGTGTTTCCCGCGGCGCGCGGGAGGCTCCCAATCCACAACATTCAACTTAATAATATGAAGATCCTTGGTAGAGCGCTCCGCTCCCAAGGATCTTTTTGTATTTCTGGGCAAATAATCGCCATTCCAGCAAACTGCCCGGCATAACGGAATGGTGGCTCAGCAAAGCCGGGCCAAGAAAGGGAAGGCCGGGAACGGCCGCAAATCCATGTCACAGTCCATTGCGCGAAACAATAACACGGCAACGCAAGATGACGAGAACATCTCCCTCAATCTTATTCTTGCCATTCTGTCAACTGGAATCATGGCCTTCATTGGCATCCTTACGGAAACCCTCACCAACGTGCTTTTCCCTGGATTAATGGCGGAATTCCACGTCGACACGTCCACTGTTCAATGGCTGACGACCGGCTATCTGCTTACGGTAGCGCTTGTCACGCCGCTCTCAAGCTATTTCAAGCGCAAACTGAAGTTGAGTACCATCTTCCTTACCGCAATCGTGCTCTGCATCACCGGCTGCCTGATGGCAGCTTGCACGTTGAACTTTCCTATGCTGATGACCGCGCGAATACTACAGGGAGCGGGCACTGGAATCGCGCTTCCGTTGATGTTCAATATCATTCTTGAACAGTCTCCGAAAAGCAAAATCGGCATGCTGATGGGCGTTGGAGGCATGGTGGTGGCCGTGGCGCCGGCACTCGGACCGACTGTGGGCGGTCTTGTCGGCACGTTCATGCCGTGGCGTTGGATTTTCGTGATTCTGCTGCCGTTCCTGTTTGTTTCGCTGGTGTGCGGCCTTAAAACGATTCATCAGGTCACTCCTACCGAAGAGGCGCATATCAATCCGCTGCATGTGCTTTGCCTAGCAGTCGGATTCGTCTGTTTCGTGTTTGCGCTCGACCGTGGCGGATCCGCCGTTACCGCAGTGAGTAATGGGGATACTTCCGCGACTACGCAATGTGTGATTGCAGTGGTTCTGCTGCTGATTGCCATGGCCGCTTTGCTAGTGTTCGCTTGGGTGTCGCATCGTGCGTTCTCGCCGCTGGTTCGTCTGACCGTGTTGCGGAGCGTGAAATTCCGTTGGCATTTGCTTGCGTATGTGCTGCTGCAGTTTGTGACGATCGGTTACGGCTATATGATTCCGAACGCTTCGCAACTGGGATTCGGCGCGTCTGTGCTTGCTGCAGGCGTGGTGTTGCTGCCTGGCGCGTTGCTGGGAGCGGCTAGTGCTCCGGTTTCGGGATCGCTGCTTGATAAGTTCGGTCCGGTCCGCCCGATGTTCACTGCCATGCTCGCCAACCTGCGTGCCTTCGCGTCCAAACGATAGCTGCTGTGCTCACGGTACGTGAGCTCGTGTCCGGATCCCTCCACTCGCTGGAAGAATCTGGACAATTCGGGGGTGTATGTGCGGGCAGATTCCTCCAGTGGGTGGGAGAATCCGGATGCTGGGAAGCATACCAACGTACCAATTCCTCCAGTGGATGGAGGTTTCAGGACGTTTAAAGGCCGGTGCGCGGGTGTTTTCCTCCAGTGGGTGGAGGTTTTCGGACTGTAGAAGGCCTATGGGCGTACTGATTGTTCCAGCCACTGGAGGAATTCGGACTGTGAGAGTCTTGGCAGCGGGCTGATTCCTCCAGTGAGTGGGCGATCTGGGACGCTGAGAGGTGCGTTGGCGGGTGAATTGTCCCAGAGGGTGGAGAATTCGGTGCGCGGGGAAGTCCTCACGTGTACGGATTCCTCCAGTGAGTGGGCGATCTGGGACGTTGCGACACGCCGATTTGGGGTTTGAAAGAAACTGTTGTATTCTAATCAAGTTGCGTTTCGCGGATAGACACTGTGAGACGTTGCATAATTGGAGAATTCGCCTAGTGGTCTATGGCGCACGCTTGGAAAGCGTGTTGGTGTAACAGCCTCACGAGTTCGAATCTCGTATTCTCCGCCAGTAGGGCTTCCGGATGATTTCGGAAGCCTTTTTTTATGCCAAAACGGCGGGTTTTCAATAGCTCGCTGGCGTGGCTCGCTGCGGCACGTGCAACGGAAAAGTTGCGAAACAGTGGGGGAGTTGCGCATATCGCTGATTTCGTTCGTAACGGTATGCTACCTTGCGTTACGCTCGGAACGATGACCGTTGCCAGTGGAGAGATTACCGGCAGAGATTGCTTGAAGAGAGGGAGGGCAGCGATGGCTGAGTTCGACGATGAGCTAGATATGCAGCGTGAACTCGATACCCGCGATTCCCTGGCTTCGATGGCCCACTACCATGTGTCATCGCCGGGTGCCGTTACCACGCAGGTGTTGCCGCCAAGCTTCATTCCCACTGCGACCGGCCGCATTCGCCCTGTGACGGGCACGATTCCCGCAATACAGTCGGATGCTCAGGAAAAACAGGCGCAGATTGGCCGTTCCGTTCGATCCATACGTTCGCTGGCTGCCGGCTCGCTTCGTAAATCGCAAGATTTCGACGCAGACGGTAGTACCGACGGCAACGGCAATAGCGGCTCCATAACGCCCCGCATAGCGTCCAGCGCCCCGCACTACGTCGATTGATCGTCGATTTTGACCGTCGACATTGCTTTCGACTTAAGTTCGATGAAACAGGCCTGATTCTAACCTAATTACAGTCCGCTTTATCGATTAGTCGTCGCAGCCGGATAATGCCCGATTATCAATCTGCCGTATTACTCAACAACAGCAATAAACGGACTTGCAGGCAATCCGAGATCGTTATACAGCAGACTGGAAATAACCGGATTTCCACTCCACCAGTAACGCACATGAGTTACCGCGTTGCAATTCGAGCTTCCATCGGCGGCACTCAGCACAATCTGATCACCCTTAATCGTTGCCGTTGCCGAAACCCACTTTCCGGAATCGTCGGCAATTTCAAAACCTTGCAATGGCGTGGAAGTCGGCGTTGCAACGTTGGAAATACCATTCAAAGGAGTCGCGTCCGGATTCGCATCATAATCGGGCACGGTCGCGCTCGCAGTCTTCGAATAATTGGGCTTTTCCGCCTGCAAACCGGTTGCGGTGCCGTTCTGGAACGACAATACGATCGTGCCATCGGAAGCATGCTTCGCATGTGCGATAAGCGGCCCGTTGGGAATGGTCCTGCCTTCCGACATCGCCAGATATTGCGCTGCCATGCGCGCGCCGAGAATATCTTTGCCAAGCGGATGTATCAACGTTGAAGTGCCCTTGTCCGTATCCAGTGACACCGTCATTGCAACGTTGGAAGCATTGCGTAATCCGGCATTGCTCAACGTGTTCAACTGCGCGAATCGCACGTTTTGCGTGTACTGGTAGCCAGGCCAGCGTGCCAATTGCACATACAGGAACGGCAGATCATTCTGATCGAACACTTCACGATATTGGTTGATCAGCAGCGTCATCTGCGACTCGTACGCCAGCGCGGTTGCCTCGTTCGTGGAATCATTGCATCCCTGATACCACAGCACGCCCGCCACGTGGAACCCTTCCAAAGGTGCAATATGGTTCGCATAAATATCACCGCCTTGCACGTGACGTCGAATCGGCGTGCCACCCCATGCGGTTTGAATAATGCCGATCGGCACGTTCGGATGCGCGGCACGAAGCTGCATGGCAAACTGCTGCGCCAGATAACTGAAATGCTGCGAATTATCGGCGGTCGCCTCAAGCCAGGTGCCAGCCTGCTCATTCACGTCGCGTAACGGAAAATCCGTACCTTTCGAGGAATTGGCGCTCGCAACGAAGTGTACGTTGTTGTCGGAAAGCTGTTTCGGCAGATCGTCGGTCGTTATCAGACCTCCGCCGAAATTGTAGGAGTTGCCTGAACCCTCATAATATTGCGAATAATTCAATTCCATATTCGACTGTCCGGCAGCAATAAATACGTCGCCAACATACACGTTTTTCAGAGTCAACAAAGTGGTTTCGTTGTATAAAATCGTTAATGAATATGGTTTAAGACTTGCTTTTTGTTTAGGTAAGGTGCAGGTGAAATCGCCATTTTTGGAAATTTTAGCTTGTGCTGATGCTGATTTCTTTCCTTGGGAAATCGTTGTAATCAGTTGCGTTGGGTCAACAACTTTTCCGCGTTGTGAAGTGGTGGCCGTTCCTTTGACTACCAGCGTTTTCCCACGTTGGAAAACCATGTTCTCCAAATAGTAGGAGGGGAATTTCACGGTGATGCGGGTCGCATAATTGTTGTTGGATTGCGCGGCGTTGTCGTTGCTGGAGACATTATCTGATGTGCTGCTGCTATTGGAATTACTGCCGTTGACGTTTGCTGAACCGTCGCCCCATTTCGGCCCACAACCAACAATGATCGCCACCAGAATTGCCGCGGTCACTACCGCGGCAATAATCACGCGTGCCAGTCGTTTCTTCTTCAAGATGGCTCCCCTTCTGCGTCCGCAATGCAACGCTTGCAGCGTTTGTTTAACGGAGCAATCACATTAAAGCCTAGTCAATCTTGCTGCGATGCGCACAAATATGGTCATCCGTCAGGCTCTGCCCATTTCTGTCATCTCTTCATGATGGCGTCCCATGGGCCGGACTTTTATCGGTCGAGAGCGGTGGTCGTCCCATAATCACGCCACCCACTGTTCGTTCGTCTTCAGGAAATTCGCCTTGTTCGTAGGATTTACGCCAACGATCGATCATCTCATCGGTGATCTCTCGCCCATTTGCCGATGTCCAGCTCATGAGAGCCTCCTTTCCGTTCGTTTGGTCTTTCCCTAGTCTTGCACTTTTCTTTTGACTTGTTACTGCATTTTATAGCCGTGAAGTCTTGAAAATGGCGGAATTTCAACGTTTCTTCTTTTGCCTGCCATGTGACTCTCTTTTGCTTTTCTTTTGATTCTAAAATCAAAAGAAACGTTGGGTATGCGGAAAAGGGGTATGGAAGAGTTGGGAGAAACGTAAAGACGGTGAGGCTAATGACCGGCTTGGTTGACAGGCCTGGTTGGCTTGATTGGCCGGCTTGATCGGCTGGTTGGTTGGCAGCGTTGCGATTGGTTGATTTACTGGAGGAATTGATCGTCCAGCGTTGCGTCGGTCGCGTCGGCTGCGCCGGATTGGTCGACGGTGCCGTCCGTTCCGTCAGCGCTATTGTCGGTTCCGTCACCGCCATCGGTGGCCGCGGATTCGTCGCTCTTCTGCAAAGCCTGCTTGAACTGCTTGGCCTGCTTGTCGTACTCGGCTTTTGCGGCGTTGGCTTTGCTGATGGTAGCGGAAGTGTCGGCGGCGCAGCTCAGCGTTTTCGGCGCGGTAACTTCCGTCTGGTGCAGTTCGGCAAGCTTGTCGAGATCGTAGGACCCGTCGAAGCTGGTGAACGCTTCGGAGATCTTCGCCTTCAGCTGGAACGCCTTGGAATAGGAGGTGTTCATGGCCGTGACGGCTTCCTTGCAGTCGTTGAGTGCGGCCAGGTCGTGCATTTGCTGCGATGCGCGCACGCCTGTGAATCCGAAGACCGCGCCCAGAACAACGACTACGACGACTACGGCGATGATGATCTGGCGGTAGATGTGCTTTACGCGCTGGTCCGTCCAAGCGTCGCCGTCGCTGATGCCTTGCGCTATGGCCGCGTCGAATAGGTCTTGCGGCTGGCGGGATTCGCTGGATTCGTGTGATTGCCGGTTGCTGGTTTCAGCCGTGTTGCTGCTGCTGATTGTGCGCTCTCCGGTTGCGTTGGTACGGGTTGCGTTGGTTTCGACTTCGGTTGCTTCGACTTCGTTGGAAGCGTTGCCGACAAGCGTATTCCCGGTATTGCCATCGGCATCGCTGGCAAATGCGCTGCTGACGGTCGAGCTGTTGACTGCGATACCGCTGGCAGCGGCGTCAGTGCTGTCGGCAGAAGTGTTGGTCGTTGCGCTTCCGGCAAGTGTTCTCGGTGTGTGTGACGAGGTACTTTCCTCGCTTGGCTTCTTGCCGTGCCGTGCCATAACCCCTCCAGAATCTGCCTACTATTCTGCACTCCCCGGTGACAGCTCCCGATTCAGGTCAATTGAATCACGTTCCGAGAGTCCACCTGAAATGCCAATATACAGCGTACGATACCCGTCCTTCCCCGATTTCCCACACTCGTGTTGTAGTCGTTAATGCATTCAGGTACTCTCTGGAGTTTTATTCGTCTGTGATAACTTCTTAAAAATTTTGAGAAGTGTTGGTGAAAACTTCTTAAAATTTTTGAGAAGTGTTATGCTGGGATTGTTGGGTGTTTCGCAACGGACGGCGAAAGGAAGAACTTATGGTGCCGGATAATCCATGTGAATCGTATGCCATGCTGGTTCGTGAGTCCATGCAGTTTGACATTCCTACGCCGTCACGCCGCATCGAAATCATACGCGAGCTGCCGCAGCCGGCAGTGTTCAATGCTGTGCACATCATCACTGGCATCCGACGTTGCGGCAAAACGTTCTATCTTTTCCAGAAAATTCATGATTTGTTACAAAACGGCGTCTCGCGTAATGATATTTTCTATTTCAACTTCGCTGACGATCGTCTGCAACCAATGCAAGACACCGTGCTCAACGATATTGTTACGGAATACTGGCGGCAATATCCCGACTCTCGTGACCATGGCTGCTACCTCTTCCTTGACGAAGTGCAAGAATGCGCCAATTGGCAGGGATTCTGCCAGCGCATAGCCGAACATGAAGCTGTGACGCTAGTCATTACTGGATCGTCTTCGAAACTGTCCAGCGAAGAAATCGCAACGAATTTCCGAGGAAGATCGCATCCGCATGCCATGGCGCCGCTGTCTTTCCGTGAATTCTGCGACTTTCGGGGAATCGAAACGCCTACAGCGGGCAGCACTCTTGCCGATGCCGTGTTTTCGCCGCGAGAGGTCACCCGGTTTGAAGCTGCCTACAACGATTACCTAACTATTGGCGGCTTCCCTGCAGTGCAACGTATGGTTGAAGCTGATCGTATTGAAACGCTCCAAGGTTACGTGCGGGACGTGGTTGCGCGTGACGTCGCCGAGCGTCTTGGTCGTGAAAACATTACTCTCGCCACGCAGATAGCGCTGTTTTTGCTGCGCAATACGGCCTGCGAGCTGTCTACCAATGGTCTTGTGGAAACGTTGCGAGCGGTCGGCTGGAAAATCTATTGGGATAAGGCGAATACGTTACTCGATCTGTTCAGGCAGGCATTCCTTGTCTACCAGCTCGAAGAATACTCCACCATGCTCAAGCCGGGTAGTACTGCGGTGCCGAAAATGTATGCCGTCGATCAGGGTATGGTTTACGCGGTGTCACGCGCCAACCAGCAAGATATTGGAAAACGACTGGAAACTGCGATTTTCTGCGAACTGCAGAGACGAACTTCCGGTAGGCGTACGGAAACAATCACTTCGTACACTATGCCGACGTCCAAACAGGAGAAAGTTGACTTTCTTATCGGCGATGCTCTTGCTACGGAACCGTATGGGCTTATTCAAGTGTGTGCCAATATGGGAAATGAGAAAACCAGGGCGCGAGAAATCGGCTCTCTGCAAGCGGTTATGCAACGTACCAACGTTGATTCCGGCCTGATTCTCACGCTTAACGAGGGAGAAACCATTGAACTTCCCGATTCCACTGGCACGATCCACGTACTCCCCTCCTGGAAATGGTCCCTCTACGAAGCGTGATGGGAAGGTCAGCGAGAATGCTGGAAAGGAGATATGGAAATGGATGATGCCATATCGGTGCCCCTAACGAGCTAATCGATTCTTATCAGTGTGTAATGCGTGAGATGTGGGGATTGGGATGATTTTGGAGTTGGGGATGGACGGGGTTGCGGGGTGCGGTTAGAGTTGACGATTAGGGCGTTTGCGCCGAATATTTGGGGTTGATGACTGTATTCAAGAGAGGCTGACGAATGGTTTCGCCACATCATGTTGTGAAGATTGCGACTGCGCTGTCTGCGGTTGCGTTGGCGGCTTCCGTTGCGGTTGCGCCGGCTTACGCATTGCAGGATATTGCGATTGAGGATGCTGTTGCGCAAAGCGGTTCCGTTACTGCAGATAATGGCGTTGTTATGCAGTCTGACGATCAGTCGGATGATCAGACGGGCGACCAGCAATCGCAAGACAGCATGCCCGACAATCCGAATGCGAAACTTCCGGATAACGTCAGTGACGAGATTTCCGACGATGCCACCGTGATTTCGGAAGACCTGGCTGTCACCCCCGAAGGTGAGGTCAAGAACATCGAAACCGGCGAAATCGTGACCGATCCAACATTGGTCGGCACGAAAGATCAGCAGCCGGATCCGCTCGCCAAAACCAACGGCGAATCCTTCATTCCGGTAAGTGCGGAAGATGTCAAAAATGCTGTAGTCGACGCGAACGTACAGCTCTCCAAATTCGAAAGCAATGAATACGGCGCGCACTGGGGCACCTACAACAATACGAAAGCTTTTTTCGATTATCAGAACAACCTGTTCGTACAGCAAGCCAAAGGCGTGATCGACGTTTCCGGATGGCAAGGCGACATCGATTGGGCCAAAGCGAAAGCCGACGGCGTGGAAGGCGCGATCATCCGCCTCGGCTACGGCGAAGGCAACAATGCCGACAAGAAAGCGCAACGTAACATTTCCGAATGCAAACGACTCGGCATCCCGTTCGGCATCTACTGGTATTCCTACGCGGACACTCCGGCGCTCGCCAAAGAAGAAGGTACCGACGTGGTCGCCAAACTCAAGCAATTCGGTGTGAATCCGAGCGACTTGGCGTACCCCGTGTACTACGACCTGGAAAAGTGGACCTGGGAGGGGCATCAGCCACCCACCGACCCGAACGTGTACAACAATATCGTCAACAATTGGTACAGCGCACTACAGTCCGCCGGATACAAGAATCTTGGCGTCTACTCGTACACCAGCTACCTGCAAGGGCCGCTGAAACATGCCGACATTTACGCCAAAACCACGTGGGTGGCGCAGTACGGCGCTCGCATGGGATTCGACTCGTTCCCGACCAACAGTCGCGGATGGCAGTACACCAGCTCCGGCAAGGTGGATGGCATCAGCGGCAATGTGGACATGAATGCGTTTGGGAATAAAGCGTATGTGAATGGCGGGAGTAGCAATGATTTACAAGCGGCCATTGATGTACGCAAAATGACTGCAGTTACCATTCCGAATGGCAATTATTACATCAATGTTCGTTCCAAAGTCGCGTCCAGTGTTGATATTCCTGGTGGAAGTGCTGCAGATTCCACCGCCATTCAGTTGTATTCCGGCAACAGTTCCAAGGCTCAACAGTTCACTTTTACTAGGCAGTCTGATGGAAGCTACGAGATCATCAATGTGAATTCCGGCAAGGCTTTAGACGTGCGTAATGGTGTCGCTGAGAATAACGCTATAGTGCAACAGTATTCTCGAAATAATTCCCGGGCTCAACGATGGTTTATTCGTGATTCTGGAGCGGGATATTATTTGCAATCCGCTCTCGGTAATTGGGTTCTGGATTTGAGCGGTGGAAATACTGCGAATGGTGCTGCGATTCGGCTGTATACGCCAAATGGCACTGCTTCACAGCTGTTTGTTGTTTCGTCAAGCGATGTCAACATAGCTACTGGAGTATCGATGATTATCACTTCGGTTGCGAATAAAAAACTTGTCACGGATGTGACGAGTGCGTCAACGGCGAATGGGGCACGAGTTCAGCTTTATTCAAGTAATAATACGAACGCCCAGAAATATCGATTTGAATCAATTGGCAATGGAACTTATAAGGTTGTCAATATTAATTCGGGTAAGATGCTGGATGTGGCTGGCGGATCCACTGCTAATGGAGCGGCATTGCAGCAATATACGAGTAACAATACTGTTGCTCAGCAGTGGACGGTGCGGAATTACGGCAGTAGCAAGATTGCTTTGGTGTCGGTAAACGCCAACAAAGCTGTCGATATTCCAGGTGGCAATGCTGTGCAGCAGGCTCAGTTGCAGCTTTATTCGCCGAATGGCACTGTTGCTCAGCAATGGTTGGTTGCAAAGGCGCCGTTGACGTTGCGCGAACGTTTGAACGAAACCGCAGCCAAGCATAGGCAAGATCTGCCGGATGGAACTTACACGTTCGGATCGAAGCTTAATACGTCTATGAAGATGGATGTAAGTGGCGCTTCCCGTTCAAATTATGGAAACGTGCAGATTTGGGCAGGTAATGGTACCAATGCTCAGAAGTGGAAAGTGACGCATGATTCCAATGGGTATGTGACCTTGACCAGTGTGAACTCCGGTAAAGTTTTGGATGTGAATGGCGGCGTATCTGCCAGCGGAACCAACGTGCAACAGTACGATTCCAATGGAACATACGCTCAGAAGTGGATAGCTGTCAAAAACTCCGATGGCTCATACACGTTCCAGTCGGCGCTCGCGGAAAACAAAGTCCTTGATGTTTCGGGTGCTTCTACCTCGAATGGTGCCAATGTGCAGCTATATGCCGCAAATGGCACGAATGCCCAAAAGTGGGTGAAATAGCAGACAGATTAACCAATAAAATATGGCTGAGGACAAGTATCTTTTTGTTCTCAGCCATATTTGGAATCTGTGCTATTTCTGGCGCCGCATCATGGCGAATTGATTGACGTCAATAATGAATGCTTTGCGGTCGTTCTTGGCCATGACATCGAGGATGATGCCGGTGATGAACAATAGCAGTCCGGCAATGACGAGCATGACCGCGCCGATAAGCGTGGGGAATCGCGCCACCATGCCAGTGTGCCAGAAGTCCACGGTCACGCTGCCACACAGCACGATGCCGATGATACCGAGGATGACGCCAAGTCCGCCGAAGAACGGTAGTGGCTTGTATTCGCGAATCATGCGGAAGATGGTGCTCATTACCTTGATGCCGTCGCCCACGGTGTCAAGCTTGCTGACGGATCCGGCAGGACGGTCGCGGTACTGAATTGGCATCTCGAACAGACGCAGGTTGTTGTTCAACGAGTGGATGGTCATTTCGGTTTCGACCTCGAAGCCGCGCGACAACACGGGGTAGGTTTTGACGAAGGTGAATGAGAAGGCACGGTAGCCGGTCATGATGTCGGTGACGTTCGCATGGAACAGGCCGTTGATCGAACCGCGCACCAGACGGTTACCGAAGTTGTGGAACGGGCGTTTGTTCTCTTGGAAGTAGGTGGAGCTCAAGCGGTCGCCGATTACCATGTCGTAGCCTTCGAGCACCTTATCCACCATGGCAGGTGCCGCGTCTGCCGGATAGGTGTCATCGCCATCCGACATGACGTACACGTCGGCGTCGATGTCTTCGAACATGGCGCGAATCACGTTGCCTTTGCCCTGGCGCGGTTCCTTGCGGACGATTGCGCCCTCGCTGGCCGCGATTTCCGCCGTGCGGTCGGTGGAGTTGTTGTCATACACGTAAATGTCGGCGCTCGGCAATGCTGTCTTGAAATCACGCACTACCTTGCCGATGGTGACTTCCTCGTTATAGCAAGGCAGCAGTACGGCAACGGAGGGGCTTGTATTCTTCTCGAGCATGTAGAACACTATAGCCTTTGCTGTGGTCGGAGCGAGGCGTCCTGCGGATTCAATTATGATTGCTGTCTTCTTGGCAAAGGTTATGAGAGAATGGCGTGAGGCGTGATATAAGCTAGGATGATAAATTGCGCGGATACGACAGGGGCGTTCTGTGAAGAACAAGATCTTTGCGTTCGAATTCGTTGGTTTGTGTCTGGTGAATGAGTTTAATAAGGAGTAAGTGTGGATTGTAAAAGGCAAGTCAGATTAAAGTTTTTTATTCCGTTAGCGGTGGTTTTTCTCCTTGAAACTTTTCTCTTCAATTTCGCTTTTTGGGAGGCTCTGACATTTCCTGAGCAGCAGCAGATTTCGGTATCCTCTCTGAACAATATTGTAAGAGAGGGAAATGAGTATAGGGTTACTGGTTCCGACACTCCGTACATTGAGTATGCTGTAGATGGGCCTACAGAGATAGATAATTTGGATATTGATCTGGTCGCTAGTGATTCCGATGCCGTAGTTGGCGGGACGTATAGTTTGAGTCCATATGTGCTTGACGAAGGTAATACTAACGGGTATATATCTCTTGGCACGGCACATGTTTCCGAGAACTTAACTGAATCGCATTATATCCGGATTCATCCTGCGGGAAAAGTTACGGGTCTTAGACTAAAGCTGAATATGCAAGAAGGCGACAAGATTGTTATTGACTCTGTTTCCATAAATGCTCAGAGACCTTTTTCGTTCTCTTTTTTGAGGTTCCTCATAATGCTGCTTGTCTCCTATTTGGTGTTCTGCTTTTGGACATCTCGTGACATGTATCAGTGGAATCTAGATTTGAAAGTACGGCGGCAGAAAATTCTTTTATCCATCTTTGTCTTCATACAAATCATGGTTTTACTTGCTGTGACACAGCTTATTCATCCCGCTCAGTATTTTGATTCAACTCGTGAATTAAACGGCGGAGCTTTTATAGGCGATGAGAATCAGTATAATTACTTAGCTAATGCCATCATAAATGGCCATACTTATTTGGATCTCCCTGTTCCGGAATGGATGCAGAAGATGACAAATCCTTATGATGCATCTGCGAGAGCGCAATTATCTTTCAAAACCGGCGAGCCTACGTACTGGGATTATGCTTTTTATAATGGAAAATATTATTGCTATTTTGGAGCATTGCCTGCATTGTCGCTCTTCGTCCCCTTTAAACTCATAACTGGACATGATTTGAGGACTGATTATGCTGTCGCTTTGATGACAGTATTTTTTGTGCTTGCGGCGGTATTCTTTTTGTACTCATTCATGAAAAAATACATCAAGCCATCCTTCGGGCTATTCCTAGTGTCCTTGCTCTTGCTCGTGACTGGAAGCGGTGTCCTGACACAAGCGTTTTATCCGATGATCTATTCTTTACCAATCCTTTTTTCTTTGGTTTTAACTTTAACAGGACTTGGCTTATGGATTAATGCAAGAAAAGATACTGGTGAGCTGTCTAAGCTACATCTTTTGATTGGTGCGATTTGTATAGCATTAAATCTTGGATGTAGACCTCAATTTGTTCTGGTGGTCTTCGTCGCTTTTCCGATATTCTGGTCTGAAATCAGAGAGAGGTTTTTCTTCTCTGTGAGAGGTATTTGGAACACGCTTGCCGTTATAGTGCCTTTTCTTCTTGTGGGTGGGGTAACTATGGCGTATAATTATGTCCGGTTTGATTCTTTCTTTGATTTTGGCGCTACGTATAATCTAACTGGTTTTGATATGGTTCATCGATCCTATGCCTTGTCGAGGATTCCATGGGGATTGTGGATGTATCTTTTTCAGCCAATTAACATAAGCCCAAATTATCCATTTATGCAACAGTTAGATGTGCCGTCTGGCTTCATGGGGCAAACCATTATGGAACCTAACTTTGGTGGTTTTTTTGCCTTTGTTCCGGCAGCCTTGTTTGCATTTTTGCTTTGCACAGTAAGAAAAGAGGCTAAAGCAAGTGGTATTTGGGGAATTAACCTCTTTTTCGTTGGCTTTGCTGCTGTTCTTTTGGTGGTTGATACTGAGATTGTCGGTATCTCGACAAGATATTACAGTGAATTCGGCTGGTTGTTGATAATTGGTGCGATATCCACAGTGACTCTTTACGTAAAGAAGTATTCGAGCGAAAGGATTTCGAATCTCTGCCTCAACGTATTTGTCCTACTGACGTTAGTGGGTGTATTCTTGAGCTATCTGAATCTCCTATCAGATGGGAGATATGGATATTTAAGCGGCTCCAATGATGCTCTATATCGTGTGATTGAATCTTGGTTCAGTTTTCTAAGCTGATTTTTAGGAGAGATTTTTAGGAGAGGTGAGTAACCACCTCTCCTAAAAATCATTTCATAAAGTATGAGAGTATCTTGTCCGTGAGGGGATGAACGAATAGAGTATCTATTATTTTTGCAATGCAGCTCAGAACTGAGAACGCGATGATGACGATGAAGAATGCTGAGACAATTCTGAGTGGCAAACTGTCGGGCGCATAGCAAAATTTAGACACATATTCCCACAAGATCCTGAATCCGAAGATGTTCTCATGAAGAAGATAGATTCCAAACGTCGTGGAAGAAATTCCTACTATCGTTTTACTGATAAGTTTTGGGATTTTGTCGAAATTAATGCGTGAGATGATGATGAAGACGAATGCTCCTATCGCTATTGGGAATAGTGCTATTCCGTTGTGAATTTGGTTTGTCCAGCCGAGTGCACTGCTAATAGGTGATGATGACGATGCGAAATAATTAAATAGCAGCATTAACAGTGTCATGAAGACGATGCCTGCAAGCATGGGGGCTGTGCGCATTCGTTTCGAAATCTCTGTATTGTTCTTTTTGATAAAAGCGCCAATCAGATAACCGAAAATGGCATATGTCAAATTGTTCCAGTTGGAAACTCGTCCAAAGATGAGGATCTGGATGCTTAAAAAAGAAAAAAGAACGAGCAGACTTAGATTAGCGCGCTTGGAAAGTGATTGACATAAGGAATTGATGAACGGCGCACATAGAAGCATGAGTATGTATGCGCTGATGAACCAGTAGCTCCCATAGAAGAATGGGAAAAAGCTGGCGGCTATAGTTTGGAATAGCTCGCTCCCTTGCATTAGCGGTTGTATGACTGTCGGGTATTTATAGAATACCCCAATGATTAAAAGTGTTATAAAAAACCCGCTTGAGTAACAAAACATCTGAAACCATGTTTTGAAAATACGTCTTCTTTTAAAAGTCTTATCTACCAGGAAATAGCCAGAGATTATAAAGAAGATAGATACGCCAACTTGTCCATATTGCACAATCAAGAACTTGAGAGCGTTCGTCCATCCTGGTTCCTGGATGAGCATTAAATCATAATGATGTGTATTCCAGTTGAAATGAATGATGAAATGGCATGCGACAATCAGCAGCATGGCGATTATCCGAAGAAGCTCAATTGATACATTTCTCTTATTGGATGATGTGTTCACTTTTTATCAGGTCCTGTGTCTTGTGTGGTGTATTTATCGTAGCAAGACAAGCGGATGGTTGGTTGTGTGCTGAGGATTTTGCGAAGAAAACGGTAGGGGCATTATCTTGGGGTCGTAAGTCGATAGACTTGTCAGTCGTGAATACATTTGTGAAGAGGATTCAAGAGCGCTACCACTATTCGCTGGTAGTGTTGAAAGAGCTTGTCAAGACGGATTTTAAGCTCCGCTATCAGGGGTCGTTTCTTGGAGTTGCATGGTCCGTCCTGCGTCCATTGATGCTTTTTTGCGTGATGTACGTAGTGTTTGCGAAGTTCTTACGCATGTCGGACGGAACACCGACGTATCCAGTTGTTCTGCTGCTTGGAATTAGTACGTGGCAGTTTTTCGGAGAAGCCACAGCAACTGGTTTGAGAGCGGTTGTGGATCGTGGTGACTTGCTTCGGAAGATACATTTCCCGAACTATATTGTAGTTGTCTCTGCCACTATTGGTGCATTGATCAGTTTGGGTATCAATCTTTTAGTGGTTGTGATTTTTGCTATCTTCTCCAAGGTCCAGTTCACTTGGAGAGTTTTGCTGCTGCCCTTAAATTTCATTGAATTGTATGTGTTGGCACTGGGCGCAGCTTTATTGATGGCGACGATGTATGTCTATTTCCGCGATATCGCTCACCTATGGGAAGTTCTGCAGCAGGTACTGTTCTATTCGATTCCGGTTATTTATCCGCTTTCCATGGTGATGGATAACGATTCTTTGGGCAAATGGGGCTTGATTATTGCGAAAATACAGCTCCTCAATCCGATTGCGCAGACTATTCAAGATATTCGGCACAATCTGATTGCTCCAGAAACGCAACCTACCGTGTGGACGCTTGTAGGGAATCCTTTGATTGCGGTCATTCCTGTTATTCTCGCGTTCCTGTTGCTTGCGCTGGGCGTGCATGTGTTCCGGAAGCATAATCGTAAATTCGCGGAGGTCATGTGATGCTTGATACACAGTCTCAATCTGCTTCCATCAAGGAAGTGAATCGTCCGGTTGTCCTTTCAGTTGAGCATGTTGGCAAATACTTCAAACTTCCAACAGAGCAAGCGAGCGGTTTGAAGCAGGCTTTCATTAACTGGACCAGAGGCATCAAAGGTTACAAAGAACAGCATGTGCTTCGAGACATCAATTTTGAAGTCCACCAAGGTGACTTCTTTGGAATTGTAGGCCGTAACGGCAGTGGCAAGTCAACGTTGTTGAAACTGATTTCCGGCATATATGTTCCAGATTCCGGAAGTATTGAGGTAAAAGGTAAGCTCGTTCCTTTCATCGAGCTTGGGGTCGGCTTTAATCCTGAGTTGACCGGTCGAGAGAATGTTTTTCTCAACGGAGCTTTGCTTGGTTTTACCCGTGAAGAAATCGAAGACATGTACGACGACATCGTCGAGTTTGCTGAGCTTGAAGAATTCATGGATCAGAAGCTAAAGAACTATTCATCTGGTATGCAAGTTCGTTTAGCGTTTTCTGTGGCTATCCAAGCTAAGGGCGATATTCTGGTTCTGGATGAGGTTCTTGCTGTCGGTGATGAAGCATTCCAGCGTAAGTGTGATAACTATTTCGCGAAGGTGAAAAAAGATCCGACAAAGACCGTTATTTTAGTGACGCATGATATGGGCGCAGTGAAAAAGTACTGCAATAAGGCGGTTCTTATTAAAGATGGCGAAGTCATCGTTAACGGGAACAAAGATGATGTTGCTAACCGCTATACCTTGGAAAATATGCGTGCTGATAAACGCGACACGGATAATGACAAAGCGGATGAATATCCAACAGGTTTAAACACCAGAGTCCCAATGTTGCGGATTAATGCGCTTAGTAAGCAGATTCTGACATGCGATGATACGTTCCAGTTTGAAGTGGAATATCAGTATGACGAGCCAAATTCGTATTATCTTGCAATTGCTATGCACGACATAAAGCGTGGCGGAGTTACTTACGATACTGGAGCCAATGTGATTAAGCTGAATCAGCATGGTCATTGTAAGGTGAAGTTTGAAGTACCATTGAAACTATTTAATAATGGGGAATTCAAGCTTGTCGTGTCGCTACGTACCCAGAATGCAGAGAATCCAAACCTTACCGACATGGTTGCATTCACGAATGATGACAACTGCTGTATCTTTGCGGTTCGTGATGAGCGTACTCGTGATTATGCATTACTAAATGATAATGCGTTGCAGATCAAACAAATTAGATGAGTTGATAGGGACGTGATCGAATGTATGTTTGATCACGTCCCTATTTTTATTTGTCGAGACAGCGATGCATGGAGTTCTGTACTGCTTCAGAGTTCAAATAATTGTTGGCAACGTATTCAAGGGAATTAATATCTTTTGAAATTCTAAAATAGTTTCCGTAGTAACGGGTAGGACAGGTATTCCATGCGGGACACGCCATCATAGAGAAATCTTGGTATCACATATTTTATGTTGGAGCCCTGAGCTGGTCTGACATCTGAGTCAGCCGTCGCAGGAGTTTCGCATTCTTGGGATATAACTGGTGCATCTTGGAATTAGCGTTTGTTTCGAATGCATGAAATGAGCGTAATGATGGTAGGCAAAAGATGTTGCTTGATTCTTTGAAGTAGAGGCATTCTTCTCCCCTTCGAGTATGTTGCTTAACAACATACTTCTTTGGAATCTGAGGCAGGCGGCTTTTCTAATGTAGTTACATTAACCGGACATTATGTGTGAGAATAAAAAAGATGACATTAGTGGAGATGAAAGTGGGTTACGCTGTTTTCTATGCGACATTTTTTTCAGGTTGATGAGAAGGACGCTGCGCAGATAGAAAATCTTAGCAAGCGTATGCAAAGGCTGGTTTATGGTGTGGTGGATTATAATTCACTGATCCAACCGGGGAGAACTCTGACATATAAGCTGTATATGGGCGAAAAATGGCAGTATCCGCGTTTAACAGATACCTCTACTCTTAGTGGGGACATTACCGAACAAATGGGGCTTGTTCCATTTATGGTTTTTAAGGCTACTTCTGTCAGCAGAAATCAAACTGATTTCTCTCCCCACTATTTTGCGGGTGATGATCAGATTCTTGATCATAATGTCCGTCATATCTTGTTGACGCCGGATGATGCGACGGACAGAGATGTCGAGCTAAATCATCCAGTCAACAGTAAGGCTGTCAAACTTTATAATACTTTGGAATCATCCATGCCTACGGCCTTCGACGTATTCCGAGATACTAAACGTACGATACGTGAGCATGTTGGGAAAAAGCCAATCCCAATGACCATGGCTCGAAGTGCGGATAACGTTAATAAAGCCGGAAAAGTTCAACATCCGTGGGTTGAAGTTACACCGGGGAGGGCTCCAAAAGGAAGTCCTCGAGCGGTAGTTGTTGCTATGCATTGGTTCCAAGCTGGCGGGGCGGAACGTTGGGCTCTGGAGACAGTGAAGCTTGTTCGTGATGCAGGCTTCATCCCAATTGTTATCACTGATCGTGATGGGCATCAGCCATGGATCGCTAATCCAGCGTTTGATGACGCTATCCTATTGCCTATGACTATGCCGGTACAAGAGCGTCCGGGGGATTCTCCAGTATTGCGTGCTTTGTTCGAACAGTTTGATATTGCTGGTATTTTGATTCATCATTGCCAGTGGATGTATGACAACGCATGGTGGGTTAAGACGCATTTCCCTCAGACTAGAATCGTCGATTCATTGCATATTGTGGAGTATTACTTCCACGGTGGGTTCCCCAAGGAATCCGTAGCTCATGATGAGTGGATTGACCTGCACCATGTCATTTCCCCCCAACTCGAACATTGGTTAATCAACGATCATCAGATTGCTCCAGAGAAAGTCGTAGATGCTCCTTTGGTCGGCCTGACTGCTGATGCTAAGACTCCAAGTTTTAAAGAGCGAGATAAGACGAAGCCTTTTACTGTGGCTTACATTGGTCGCATGGTTCGTCAGAAACGACCTGAGGCGTTCATTCTTGCGGCTAAAGCTGTGAATGCGGCTTATCCTGGAAAAGTTCGTTTCATCATGCAAGGAAATGGAGATATGGATGCTTTTTCCGACATGATGATCAAACGATATGGGTTGGAAGAAGTCATAGAGCGCCGAGCGCTGGATGCTCCTGTCGCTCAGACATATCGGGATGCGGATGCGTTACTCATCTCGTCAATTAACGAAGGCATCACCTTAACGAGTATTGAAGCCATCAGTGCTGGAGTGCCCGTTCTCTCAGCTAATGTTGGTTCTCAAGAAACATTAATTCCTCCAAAGGGTTTGTGCCGTCGTATGACTTCAAACTTTGTACATGACGCAAAATCCGCACTATCTCATATTTTGGATAATGAAGAAGATCGCAGGAAGCTTTGGGAGAGTGAACTTGCTCGTCTTCAGAAGTTCTCTGAGCTTGAATCTGCTGAGGCATATTTCAAGAAGATGTTGAAGGAGTGGCACGACTGATGTCAACAGACGTGAGAAAAGTAGCGGCCGTTGTCGTAACATATAACCGTCTTGAGAAGTTGAAAAAAGTTTTGGCTTCGCTTGAATCGCAGACGAGACTTCCGCAGATGTTGGTCATTGTTAACAATGCTGCAACGGATGGAACTGCGGAGTATTTGCAGGAGTATGCTCAGCGATTTGCCTTGTCGGATTCCATGCAGTTGGATATTGTCACGCTTGAGAAAAATGAGGGTGGTGCAGGCGGCTTTTCTGCTGGCATGCGTCGCTCCTATGAGCTGGGCGCTGATTACGCTTGGATTTTTGATGATGACGGTTATCCGGAACCTGATGCTCTAGATAAGTTGGTGCTCGGGTACGATAGCGCAGTAGCGGAGCTGGGGCCTGACGTACCTTTTGCCTGTTCCATGGTGAAGTTTATTGACGGAACTATCTCGGAAATGAATAATCCGATTCCGACATGGGATTGGGGAAGATTGAAAGCTAAAGGACTTGACATTGTCATGGTTTCCCGATGCTCCTTCGTTTCTGTCTTAATCCCACGTTGGGTGATGGAAGCTTTTGGCTTGCCGTATAAGGAATACTTCATTTGGTTCGATGATGCTGAGTACACGCTTCGTATAACGAAGTCTTGCCCTGGCGTGCAGGTACTTGACAGTGTCGTTCTCCATGATATGGGTGTTAATCGGGGAGTTAACTTCTCCATGATTGATGAGAAAAACGCTTGGAAGTTCTCTTACGGAGTTCGTAATGAGGCTTCCTATCACTTGCATCATGAAGGTTTTTATCAGTATTTGCGTTTTTGCGCGCTGGTCTGGAACGGTATGCGACATGGAAATGTTGCAAAGCCGTTGAGAAAAAAGATGTACAAAAAGATGATTGAAGCGTGGAAGTTCAATCCGAGAGTTGATTATCCACAAGTAGCTGCAAAGTAAAAACAGCGAGTGGCGGTACACGTCGAGAACCGACTCTGATGTACCGCCACTCACTTTTTATTTACTTGGTTGATTGAAAATTCGTTGCCAAGTATTTATGCTGCAGAAATCGCTCTCTCGATAAAGGCGAGAAAGCTTGTTCCACTGCTTCAAGATATTGGCCGCTAGATGTACGCAGCGGAAAAGCTCCTTGCGGTACAACTTGCTATCTCGCTTGAACCAGGCCGCTCCGTTTCCATCAGCAGTAGTTACAAGTGCCGACGATACTTTGTTAAAAGCCGGCCAGATTGCATCCTTGGACATGATGGACACTTGAGGGTGAGCGTCTTTTATTCCGCTCGACTGAGAAAAGAATGCAGAAACAACGGATTTGAGCCCCATCTTCGTGACGGTTTTGGGATCCGACGGAATGAATGTAGGTTCATAGTCTGCAAGTGCCGCTGGAAAATCGTCGAGATTATGCAGAACAAGACTATCTGTGAAACCTTCTCTTGCTTTACGAACTTCTGCTAGTTTCTGCGGGAGGCATCTGACGATATATTCCGGCCCCTCGGTCAAATCGCGAAGTGCCATATGGTTTAACTTCATGGCAGAATAGAGAAGCTTTGTTCCTAGATGAGCATCTTCATAAAGCATTCGGAAAGCAAATTTTTTGCTTGGTACGGGGAAATGCATAAGAGTGCAGAGCCAACGATTCCTTTGAGCGAAATACTCCTCCCAAGTTCTGGAAATATCCTTATCATGCCATGCTTGGTGCCACACGGCGACACCGGGAAGACATATAGTTGGAATGTTGTTTTCTTTGGCACGCAAGCCGAATTCCACATCGTCATATTTAATGAAAACTGGCATGGAAAGACCAATTTTCTTCAAGACTTCCGTGGGGATGAGGCATAGCCACCAGCCGTTGAAGTCAGGATTGATCCTCTTATGCAGTTCAGGAGTATCCCTTAGCGGATTTACAGCAAAATCATGATTGTAATGTGTGCCGGTGGCTGGTGCTGGCATTGCAGAGCTTGCGTCAAAGCGCTCGCCGGAAGAGTACAGTACAGTTCTATTGTCCAGATGCAGCATTCCACCACCAACGAGAACTGGTCTGGTAGCGTAATCGGAAAACTGAAGGGCTCTTAATATGGCTTCAGGTTCGGTGATTGCGTCATCATCAAGAAGTAAAACGTATGCACTTTTCTGGGCCTTGACTGTTTCATACATCCCTCGTGAGAAACCGCCAGATCCGCCTAAATTGTCTTGCAGGATATATGTTAGCTGTTGCCCTAGGAGTTCTCTCGTTTGCTGAAAATCGGGTTGATCTTGTACTCGATCTGTTCCTTGATCGACGCAATAAATTGTATCTAAATGATCTCGTAAGTTTTTTTCGGCGGCAATGGTTTGAAGTTGATTCAAACAGTATGACGGTCTATTGAATGTGGTAATCGCAATTGAAAGAGACGAGTTGTGAGGGGCGCGCCTTTCTTGGGTGGGGACTTGCCATTGGGCGTCGGTAACGGTCAAAGAGTCATTCGAAGCAGATTCCATATCAGCCCAAATGAATCCGCCATCCATGAAGCCAGATAAGCTAATGTCGGCTTCGACGAATTCATCTTCTTGTGCCACAGGAATTGTGGTAACAGTAGAGGGGATTCCTCGGGCTGATGATTTCATGACGACGATACGTCCGACGCCGCCAACTTTCGCAATAAAACGTACATTGGTAACTTTGGTCCAGCGTTGCCAGTAACTTGCCGGAAATGCGTTAAAGAAAGTGCACAATGAGACGTGCTGACCTGCTGACAACTCAATTGAAGTTCGAGACTTAATTAAAACTGATCCCGCGGGAAGCTCTGTTTTACTTGCTTCTTGTGCTGAAAAGATCCCATTCCTGAGAGTCCCCGAGAGCTGTCGTTTACTTAAACTTGAGAAAGCGACTTTTTCCAGAGATTCTCGGGCATCAAATAGAGCTGGATCTGGGTGCGACGGTGTCCAATTGACAACGTAGAGAGGAAGCGTGCTTTCCGCGTCTGTAGTTGGGAAAACAATTCTATTAACTGCTTCCCATTCTTGGTTTTCTTCTAGTGCAGACATAACATTAGTATACGTTCTTGTTTTTCCTCCAAAGCATCCTGGCTGCCGTTTCCTTTTTATGGCACTCGATTAAACCAGTTTTCGCTGAGATATCCTTTTCCTGCGGTCTGGTCATACTGGACCAGACGATAATCCTCCAGTAGATGTTTTGCTTCTGATGATAGATTCTTCTTTTTTATTAACTGTCCAGAAGAATCCAGATAGCTAGTTGACCCAGTACCCCAATCGGCATCGGTCGAGGCGAATCTGCCGACTGCTGGTACAGATTGATGTACTTCTGTAAGCAGAGCTAGGAAAGGCGTGACTTTCGCATCCATGTGTTCTGCGGCGCTAGCCATAAAGAAGTTCGAAGACGAGTAATCGCTTTCTTCGGGCGATAGCTTTGAACCAGCGCTCGAAGAAGAAGAGTTGGACCATATGAAATAATCGCTTTCGTGTAAAGTGAGTTGATTTTCTTTGTACTTTGCTGCTGATGCGTAGATGCCAGGAAGATGGTCTCCGTAGAAAATGACAGTAATTGGCTGTTCTATCATATTTAGTTGATCGAGGAATGTGGCCGTGGCCTGATCGGTATAACTGATGCCTTTTGCATAGGTATCAATCTGAACTTCTTCGTTTTCATCGAGACCTGTTGAAGTATCTGCCTCTTTAAATTCATTGTTGGTGTAGTAGTCCCCGTATGGCAAATGGTTTTGCATGGTTACCAACTGAATAAACTGGGATTCTCCGTCAGATTGATTAAGCTGGTCGATCACATTTTGATATGCCGATGCGTCGCTAACATAGCCAGCGTCAATGTGATTCTGATATTTCAACGCCGGTTTGCTGTCGATTGTACGGAAGTATTTGAAACCGAATTTTTTATAATTCGAATCTCGAAGATAAAAATTCTTCAAATAGGGATGAAAAGCGTATGAGCATTGCGCCTGGCATGCATCATTCCAAATTTGATTGAAGGTGTATACGTTTTTTTGACTGGGCACAAGTTGTTGATAAGGAGAAATAAGCTGATCGTTAAAATTAGCGAGATTCATTCCAGTTAGAGACTGGTACTCGATGTTAGCTGTGCCGCCACCATAGCCTGGCGATAGCATAAGTCCTGAGGTGGTGACATCTTTCAAAGTTCGAATGTTAGGCATCGGATCGATGTCAAAGGAGATACCAGGAACACGCAGGGGATCGGAAAAAGACTCGGATAAAATGAGAATCACAGTGCTATCTGTGAGGATGTTTGCCCGTGATGTATTAATTTTATTTGCTTTTTTAGTATAGCGAGCGGCTATCTCTTCCATAGTTTTTTTACTGTACCCGCTCGGCTTATCCATTGCCTTAACTCTTACGAGACTTTGAAATGTAGTGGCTGGGCCGTTTGATTTGGCATCTTCATAGGTATTCCACGGGACAGGCTTGTATCCTAAGTTGGTTGCCAGAGTATAGGACCAAGCTCCAGGAATATTGAGATTCCATGTGTAGGAAACCAGAAGAACGACGCTGAGAATTGCAGCAAGTGCGCGAGATGATGTCCCAATTATATTTTTAGCATTCGAAGAGGGGTGTTTCCAAGAGCAGTGAATAAAGCGGCGTCTTCCATCAAGAACGAAAAGAAGAAGACAAGCACAGGAGAACCAGATTAATACGGTGATTGCTCCATTAACGAGAGCTTGCTGGTCTTTCGGTATGAAAGAAAGGAGGTTTCCGCCATTGCCATTTGATACAAAGCTAAGATCTGAAGGGAGAATAGGTTCGTTACGAAGTCCCATCTTGATGCTGTTCGCTACGCCGTAGGCAGTCATAGCGGCACCGAAAATAACGGTCGCTATCCAAAAGCGATTTAATACAAAAACTAATGCAAGGTAAATAAGCCCTATGCCAATGAAATTAAGGAGAAACTGATACTTTTGTTCAAGCCAAATCTGGCTGACAAATTTGGTGACTTGCCCTGCGACACTGTTCAGGATTTTAGTTGTCTGATCAACTTCATCGCCTTTATCGTACGTTGGTTCGCTATACACTCCCCACTGAAGGAAGATGACTTCGGCAGAAGTCAATAGGGTGAACACGATGGCGTAGAACGCATAGGAGAACCTCATGCGCTTCTTCCACAGGGCATGCGTTCTCTGGAAGAACTTGATGATGAATTGAACTGATTTGAGGCTGGTGAATGTGTGCCAGGCGTTGCATACCTTGGTGGCAGTGTTGCGAATGGTGTGCGCGGCGGATTTGGCTGCTATGACAGTGGCGCGGCCGACGCGTGTTAAACCACGTCCCTCAGTGACCGGCGTTGTGCTAGTTGCTGCGGTGATTTGTCTTACTTCTTGAATTGCTTTTCTACTACGGGGGGTCTGGTTATTTTGCGGTTGCTTGATTGCAGAAGCATCTTCGAAAACTTGCGGAGACGAAACCGAAACAGTCGGTGTGTAGATGCTTTTGCGGACGGGAGTTGCGCAAAGCGAAGCTTTGTGCGTATACAGTGCTGCGCGATGACGTGCTTTGAAGTCGGCAGAGGAGAATGTCTTGTTGTTAGCAATCAGCGGCTGATACGTACCTGTAGCGAACGGCAGTTTAGGGTGCTTGACATATGAAGGTGCAGAGGCGTGAACAGCGGAATGTACGTATCGCATTGTCGCTTCCTTTGAGACACATCCCCTGAAAATGGGAATTACGGGCACGTCGAATCGTCACCCATACTAGTGCGCTCGTCTGGACGATTGAATGTCCTATAAGTAATTCGAACTGAGTGATATGCGATTCCTGCTACTTGTACAAGGATCAGCTATACTCTTCGTCGGTTGAATCTAAATAGACAAAAGGCCATTGTAAGGTGGTTGTGAGCGAATACAGCTATTGCTCTTATATAGCAAATCGCAAAGGAGCATATGGATGGGGATTAAAGATGTTGCCGCGAGGGCTGGCGTGTCCATTAGTACAGTGTCGTACGTGATGAGCGGTAAGCGAACTATCAGCAAGGAGACTCGCGATAAGGTTATGCAGGCCGCTGCGGACTTGGGGTATCGGCCCAAGTCGCAGAAGACTCGGGGCGCTGATGACAGGCGTCTCAATGATACAGTGGTGGGAGATAAGTCAACTGGTACTGCAGCTGATGTGAGCAGAACCGGGTGGCGAACTCGTCCACGAACCAAAGTGTTGGCGGTAAGCTCGCCTGTTCATTCGTACACCGATTATTCGAATTATGCGCAGTTCTTCTTTGGATTGGCCACCAGCGCTAGGCAATATGGATATGATCTGATGTTGCTTATGCATGATGGTGGTGCCGAAATGCGCCGCGTAGCCAGTAACCATATGGCCGATGGCATTCTGTTGTTGGATGTACTGATGGACGACTTGCGCGCCGAAGTTGCCAAATCTATCGACCTGCCGGTTGTCTCAGTTGGTTACCCTGAAAATTGCGGCAGCGTCTACTGCGTTGATTTTGATTTTGCTCGTATGGCTCGTGAGGTAGTCGAGCGCGCCTATGAACTTGGTCATCGCCATCTGCTGTTTGTGGGCGCCAACGCATCTGCGTACCGTGCCGGCTCGAACTTCCTCGTCCGATTCCGCGATGCATTGTTGGAGCGTGCGAAGGTGCTGGGAATGTCAGTCGTGTCCAAATACGCCGCCATCGGCGATCTTCATGAGGCGGGACGTATACTTGATGACTCCTTCGCGGAGGATCCCAAGATTTCATTCATTGTTGGTCAGACCAGTGCGGCGCAGATTGGTAATATGCAGACAGTGCTTCGTCACATGGGCAAGAGCATTCCAGCTGATATTTCGATGCTTGCTACCGGAACGTGCGGTGGCGTGATGCAGTTGCCGCAACCAGTTGACGAGATTCCGTTGTCGCCGGCAAGCGTCTGTTTGAGGGCGATTGATCTTATGCTGGAAGTAATCGAAGGTGAGCGCAACGGTTCCGGTTATGTCGAGTTGCTGCCTTATGAATACCAGGCGAGAGGGACGGTGACCTCCAGCGTGCGCGGGAACGTAGCGGCGTTTCGCTAATCGAAATTTCGATAGTTGTGTCGAACATTTTTGTCGAAAGTAGTTCATTCGTTTAACTTCAATGATGAAGCCGATGGAGGCTGGAAGGTTCCGGGACTTATCCTGGAAATCTTCTTTTAGTAATGGCGCTGAAAAGGAGAAAACGATGAAGTGGTCCCGTAAGATCATGGCAGCCGTTTTGGCTGCAGCAAGCTTGATGGGTATGACATCCCTCTCTGGTTGCGGAAGCAGCAACAATGTTCAGGAGGAAAATCCTAAATCCATCAAGATCTGGCACTACGAGGAAGACAATGGTGCTATGGGCAAGGCATGGAAGAAGGCCATGGATATCTTCGAGAAAGAGACTGGTGTCAAAGTCGAATTTGAGAAGAAATCCTTCGAGCAGATCCGCCAAACCGCCAGCCAAGTGCTCAATTCTGATGACGCTCCGGACGTCATGGAATACAACAAGGGCAACGCCACCGCAGGTTTGTTAGCCAGTCAGGGACTGCTGAGTAACCTCAACGATTATGTCAAGCAGTACAAGTGGGACAAGAAGATCTCTGGTTCTTTGGCCGACACCGGCAAATACAATGACAAGGGCGTGATGGGCTCCGGTGACTGGTACGGCATCACGAACTACGGTGAAGACGTCGTGATGTACTACAACAAGGACATGTTCGACAAGTACGGTATTGAGATTCCGACCACTATGGATGAACTTGAGACTGCGATGCAGAAGTTCAAGGACAATGGCATCACTCCGCTCTCCGAAGGTGTGGCCGAATACCCACTGCAGCACCTGTGGTGGCAGCTGGTCCTGCAAAAGGCCGACAGCAAGTTCCTGAAGGCTTACGAGATGTACGACGGTGACGTCGATTGGCAGGGCAAGGCCACCACCTACGCAACCAACACCATCAAGAAGTGGGTCGATGAGGGATACATCTCCAAGGACTGCACCGGCACCAAGGCCGAAGACGCCGGACAGAACTTCATCAAGGGCACCTACCCGATGTTCTTCTCCGGCACATGGTGGTACGGCCGCTTCCAGAGCGATATCGCCAAGAACTTCAACTGGACCATCGGTACCTTCCCAGAATCCAAGAAGATTCCCGGTTCCTCTGGCAACATCTGGGTGATTCCGGGGAACTCCAAGAAGAAGGATCTCGCCGCCAAGTTCATCAACATCACGCTGAGCGAGGAAGTACAGGACCTGATGGGCAACAATGGCGGTCTGCCGATTGCGGCGAACGCCGACAAGATCACTGATCCGTCCAACAAGGAGCTCATCGAATCCTTCAACAAGGTGGTGAAGGAAGACGGCCTCGGCTTCTACCCGGATTGGCCGACCTCCACTTTCTATGACGAGCTCAACTCATCGCTGCAGGAGCTCGTCAACGGCACCTCCGATACCAAGACGGTACTCAATCAGATGAAGGACAACTACGACAAGGGCGTCGAAGCCGCCGGCGTCAAGAACTGAGCGTCTGAGCCATAACTGAAAATAATTGAACCCAGGTGTGCGGGGTTCTCCCCGCACACTTTTCCTCTCATGTCAGACTTTTCCGGGGCATGGCAACGATGTCAGGCCCCATGCGTCCGCAATCGAAGATTATTGCCGACCGGATGCCATATGTACGTTGAACTTGGAAAGTGACTTGCTATGACTACGACAAAGAACAAGAACCACTCGGTCGTTCCGATGGATGCCCATGAAAAGGGGATGTCTCGAATCCCCGGCAGCCCGTCCAACAGGTTCTGGCTATATTTGATCCCAGGCTTCCTGATGTTGCTGTGGATCATCATCATCCCTGCCGTGTGGAATGTGTATCTGAGTTTCACCAACTACCGTGGTATCAAACCGCCGGTTTGGTGCGGATTATCAAATTGGACCAAGCTCATGCATGACACCACATTCTGGATCTCGTTCCGCAACTCGATCTGGATGATCATTGCTATGGTGGTCATCCCCATCCTGCTTGGTCTGATTCTTTCCTCTCTCGTGTTTGACGTAGTACAGAAGAAGTTTGGTGCAAAAACCGCCTCAACCATGCGAGCCATCTACTACTTCCCGCAGCTGCTGCCGATTTCCGTCGCAGCTCTGGTCATGGGCTGGATATTCCGACCGGAAAACGGCGCGTTGAACGCGCTGCTCAAGGCGGTCGGTCTAGGCCCGCTGCAGCATGATTGGCTCGGCAAGCCAGACACCTCACTGATCTTCCTGATGCTCATCATGATCTGGATTCAGGTCGGCTACCCTCTGGTCATCTTCATGTCCGGTCTGCAGCGCGTCGATCCGGAACTGTATGAGGCAGCCAGCCTCGACGGCGCCAACTGGTGGCAACGGTTCCGCGCCATCACACTGCCGTCCATCAAGCCCGAGATATTCGTGGTGGCGCTCACCTGCACCATCGCGGCCCTCAAGGTGTTCGGTCCGGTCTACATGCTGACCAAGGGCGGTCCGGGAACCAGCACCATAGTACCGTCGTACTATTCGTACACGCAGTTCTTCCAATCCCAACAGGTCGGCTACGGTGCCGCCATCTCCACGGCATTAACCGTGGTGGTCGTCGTGGTGTCGATTATCTTCACCAACGTGCAGGAGAAGGTCGCGAAAGAAGACGAGGAGTGATCTGAAATGACAAGCGTAACAATGGCAAAAGTACGTGCCCCGAAAGCCAAGAAGAACCGCACCGCCGGTGACTGGTTCATCCTTGCTCTGCTGATCGTGGGCGGGCTGGTGATGCTCTTCCCGTTCATCGTCCTGCTGCTCAACGCATTCAAAACAACCGCCGATTACAATGCGGCAGGCCCATTGTCGTGGCCAAAGGAGTTCAGCCTTGACGGTCTGATGAAGTTCTGGAACCGTGTCAACTATCCGGAAAAGCTGTGGAACAGCATTTGGACATCGGGACTGGTCGCCATCCTCGCGGTGATTCTGTCGATGTTCAACGCATTCGCACTCGGCATCGGCCGCGTCAAAGGGCGCCGATGGATTATTCTGCTCATCATGCTTGCCAACATGATGCCCCAAGAAGCCTTGCTGTACCCGCTGTACATCATGTTCAAGAACATAGGTCTATACAACTCCCAATGGGCGATCGTCATCATCTTCACCGTGATTCAGAGCGCTTTCGGCACCTACTTGCTTTCCTCGGTATATGGCACCTTCCCAAAGGCGATTCTAGAAGCGGCGACCATTGATGGTGCAAACCGTTGGACCATCTTCCGCAAGATCGTGTTCCCGATTTCCAAGCCGACGCTGAGCGTCATGCTCGTATTCTTCTTCATCTGGACTTGGAACGAATACATGATTCCGATGGCCTTCCTGGTCGACAACTCTACGCAGACCATCCCGATTGCGGTCAGCTCTCTGTCCGGAGACCGCCTGATGGACGTGACCACAACCGCCGCGGCCTCGCTGATCAGCATCGTTCCAACCCTCATCTTCTACCTGATCTTCCAACGTACGCTGTCCCGTGGTATCACCACAGGCGCGGTCAAGTAGCGGATTGCCATACAGCCACGGCCGGTTCCCTTTCTCGGCCGTGACATTAAATCTGTGGCTGTCTCCGCTGTAATCTCCTTCATACGGAGAACAGCCATTTGTATCTGTATACATCTGTATGCAGGTCGTTTTCAGACAAATCATCACAATAATTCAGGAGCAACAATGAAGTTCACTAATGGTTACTGGCTTACCCGACCGGGTGTGGAAGCCCTGTACGCGCGTGACGCCTATGAGGTTGGCATCGGAAAGGACGGCGAAAGCCTGAATGTGCTCGCACCGGTGGCACCGGTTCGTGAACGTGCGAACACTCTGAATCTGCCGACATTCGAGGTCAACATCACCAGCCCGGCTGAAGGCGTGATCCGTGTGACTGCCGACCACTGGCAGGGCGCGACGGAATACCCGGGATTCCCATTGAACGCTGACGAGCCTGGCGACCGCGATTACATCGCCGTAGTTCAGGATGGCAACGGTGACGGCGAGGTCGGTCAGATTGGCGCCTCGGCAACGCTGACATCCGGTGGGCTGAGTATAAAAGTAGTCAAAGGCTCGCCTTGGAATATGACATTCACCGGCGAGGACGGCAAAGTGCTGACACAGTCTGTCGGTAAGTCCCTCGCCCGATTCAAGCTTGAGCCGCATGCGGCCGTCACCGCGCAGCCTGTAGGCGAATTCGGTGTGAGTATGGACGGTTCCGCATACGACGAATCCGACGTATTCACCGGTATCCAGCTGCATCTGGGAGTGGGGGAGAACGTATACGGTTTCGGTGAGCGTTTTGGCTCGTACATCAAGAACGGTCAGACCATTGATATCTGGAACGAGGATGGAGGTACCTCCTCCGAGCAGGGATACAAGGACATCCCGTTCTACATGACTTCCAACGGTTACGGTGTGCTGGTCAACAATCGTGGGCACGTGTCGTTCGAAGTCGGTTCCGAAAACACTGAGGCTGTGCAGTTCTCCGTGCCCGGGGAGAGTATCGATTTCTGCGTGATTTATGGGCCGACTCCGAAGCAGATTCTTGACCGTTATACGAAGCTGGTCGGCCGCCCGGCCAACGTGCCGGCGTGGAGCTACGGCTTATGGCTCACCACTTCGTTCACCACCAAGTATGACGAGAAGACTGTCAACTCCTTCATCGACGGTATGGCCGAACGCGGCATTCCGCTAAGCGCCTTCCACTACGACTGCTATTGGATGCGTGAATTCCATTGGACTGACTTCGAATGGGATAAGCGCTTCTTCGGCGACATCGAATCTACACTCAAACGCCTGCATAAGGACAAGGGCCTGCATATCTGTGCCTGGATCAACCCGTACATCGGTCAGCGTGGTTCCATGTTCAAGGAAGGCAAAGAAAAGGGGTATTTGGTCAAAAAAGTCAATGGCGAGATTTGGCAGACCGATTTCTGGCAGGCTGGAATGGCGTTGGTGGACTTTACCAATCCGGATGCCCGTGAATGGTTCAAGGATAAGGTCAAGCACCTGCTGAACCAAGGTGTGGACGCCATTAAAACCGATTTCGGCGAGCGTATTCCACGCGATGTGGTCTGGTACGACGGCTCACCGAAGCTTTCCATGCACAACTGGTACACCCAGCTGTACAATCAGGCGGTGTTTGAGGCTATCGAGGAGACTTACGGCAAAGGCAAGGCGTGCCTGTTCGCACGTTCCGCCACGGTCGGTGGTCAGCAGGAGCCGGTGCATTGGGGTGGTGATTGCGAATCCACATTCAATGGCATGGCGCAGACCTTGCGTGCAGGTCTATCCCTCACCAGTTCGGGCTTTGGATTCTGGAGCCATGATATCGGTGGTTTTGAGGGCGCATACCCTGATCCGGCCGTGTACAAGCGTTGGATTGCTTTCGGCTTACTTAGTTCGCATTCCCGCATGCACGGGTCCTCTGTGTATCGTGTGCCATGGTTGTTCGATGAAGCGGACGAAAAGAACGGCGTGGTCAACGCACCGGGCCAGACCGCTGTGGATGTGGCGCGTACCTTCACCAAGCTTAAATTGAGTCTGATGCCGTACCTGTATCAGGTAGGTCTGCAACCGCATCTGTACGGTACTCCGGTAATGCGTTCGATGTTTGTCGAATTTCCTGACGATCTCACCTGCCGAACACTCGACCGCCAATACATGTTTGGCCCAAATTTGCTGGTGGCTCCGATATTCACCTATTCCGGAGATGTAGAGTACTATCTACCGTCCGGCACTTGGACTAATTGGTTCACCGGTGAGAAGGTAATAACCGAACACGGTACATGGCGCAACGAACGCCACGGTTTCGATACCATTCCGCTGTGGGTGCGTGACGGCAGCGTGTTGGTCACCAAGCCAGATGCCGAGACTCCGGATTACGAGTACGGCAAGGACGCGTTGATCTCGGTATTTCTCGATCATGACGATCGGGCGGAGGCCGTAGTAACAGAAACGGATGGTTCTTCCGTGACATTTACTGCGCGCAGAACACCTGTTGGGACAGAAATCGTCAGTTCCGACGGGCGCGCGTTTACTGCACGACTTGGGTTCGGCAAAACAGTTGCTGCGCAGAATGGCAAGGTGGTGCTGTGACAATCGATTCAGCAAGAATTCGGAATTCAGCGCGAACCCTACACATGGGTCAATATATGTGTAGCACTCGTGCATAATAAAAAACTGCGGTGAGGTTGGCTCGGCTATAAACTCGAATTAACCTCACCGCTTTAATGTTACGGCAACATAAAGCTAAAACTTATTGCGAAGGAGCATTGATGAACTACCGGTTTCCTGAAGGATTCACTTGGGGTACGGCAACCGCTTCATATCAGGTGGAAGGGGCCATTCATGAAGGAGGCCGCACGCCGTCCATCTGGGACACGTTTTGCGCCCGGCCTGACACCATATTCGATGGGTCTTCCGGTGAAAACGCATGTGATCAGTACCATCGCTATCCACAAGACATCAGTTTGATGAAAGAACTAGGCATTGGCGCGTACCGCATGTCGATCGCGTGGCCGCGTATCCAACCCACTCCAGACGGAACCGTTAACGCCGAGGGTCTGGATCATTATCGTCGCGTGCTGGATATGCTGCGGGATAACGGCATCAGGCCCGTTGTCACGCTATACCATTGGGATCTTCCGCAGTACCTGCAGGACCTTGGGGGGTGGCCTCGGCGCGATACAGCGCTGCGATTCGCGGAATACGCGGCCTGTCTCGCCAAGGCTTTCGGAGACCGAGTGGATACATGGACCACGTTGAACGAACCATGGTGCGCGGCATATCTTGGCTATGGTTGTGGCGATCATGCCCCGGGAATCAAGGATCATGCACAGGCATTGGCCGCGGTGCATCACCTCAATCTGGCGCATGGGCTGGGCGTGCGGGCGATCCGCGCGGAACTAGGCGATAAAGCGCGCTGTTCAGTGACATTGAACCTGTCGGTCACCCGCGCCGCGACGGATTCCAAGGAGGACGTTATGGCCAAGAAACGTGCTGACCTATTTAACAATGAAGTGTTTCTTGGTCCCATGCTTGAAGGCAGATATGATTCTGAACTCCTTACGGCGACGGCGCGGGTCACCGATTGGAATTTTGTGCATGACGGTGACCTTGAGTCCATCCGGCAGCCGATTGACGTGCTTGGCGTGAATTATTATTCCACCAATACCGTGCGTTACCGTGCCGATGCCACCAGTGCTACATCCGATGAAACCGCACCTGCGGCAACGACTCCAGCTGGTCTTGATGTCCATCACAATCCCATTCCAGCGCAGGAACACGTGGAGACGCTGCCGCCTGAGGGCGAGTTGACAGCCATGGGTTGGAATCAAGATCCTCAGGGACTTACGGATATCCTCTTGGAGCTTACGCGACGATATCCTGGACTGGAACTTATGGTCACCGAGAACGGTTCTGCCTGGGATGATGAGGTTTCGAAGGATGATTCGGTTGCCGGAGTTCCAGGTCCGATGGTGGCGGATGATGCCGCATCCTGGTCTGTGGTACCGGGGAAGATCGTGCATGATCCGAAGCGTGTGGCGTATCTTGACGCTCATATACGCGCTGTGGCCCGTGCCATTGATGCTGGAGCCAAAGTGACGGGCTACTATGCCTGGTCGTTGCTTGACAACTTCGAATGGGCACTTGGCTATACCAAACGCTTCGGCATCGTACGTGTCGACTATGGCACGCAGGAACGCATCTGGAAGGATTCAGGATTGCGTTATCGCGATATCGCTCACACCAATGTCATTTAAGCTTACTGTTACTGCTTATCCACATCGATAAGAGGATGCGGACATTTTCTTGGAGATGATCACGCGGCCATGTTGTCCGGTGAACAGTCCTTCGCGCCCATCGACCACGTCAGCCCGCAATGGTCCATGAGCTTCAACCAACTGGCCGTCAGTGGTCGAGGACGCGATCGACGGGGTTATCAGGAATCGGAGTGGTCTCGCCTTCGTAGGAGCCGTAGCGCCGACGCCTAGGACATGTATCGTCAGACCGTCCTCTGCCATAGTCCGGCGGACTGCCTTCTCCGAAACTCGGGTTTGAACATGGCCTTGATACTGCGGTACCTGTACCTGCCCTTGGATGCGGCTTCGAGCATGGCGCGCTTGGTCTGCCCGTTTGGTTCCGCGGTGCGCACGGAAGTGTCGAAAGGCAGGCGCTGCTGGTTCACGAGCTGGATGCTTGCCATGGTCACGTAAGTGTTGAAATTCATGCCTATGGCGTCGAGTGTCTGGTTGACCCGAGCTTTCAGATCGTCGTTCATGCGAATGGTAATATTGCCCATCTGAATCACCTGCCCTAATCTTGCGTGCAATTAAATGTGTATTTAATGTCAAATGCACGCATTTTGCAATTGATAATGGGGATAAGTGTAGTTTCTGACAAAAATGACAACTTGTCGGTTTTCAGAAACTAGTATGTTGAGGTGGAACGAAACTGTGTGGGAGAATCATGAGTGCTGTTTCATTTCCTCATCGGATCGGTCTAGCTCTAGAAGAACCGTGATCGCATCGGGGAATCGTGTGCTGGTCGGTGCGGATGGTGCGGTTGTGGAAGTGACGTCTTACCGTGCATTTTGGCCGTTGCTCAACGGCCAACAACTGTTACTGACTATACTTACGAGGTAAGCCAACCCTGCTGGGTGGAAGTGAGGGCTGAACACCCTGAGTATAGGGGCAGACTCTTGCGTTACAAACCCACTTTTCAAGTGCTATCTCGCCTATGTATGGCATTGCTTTGAGACCGAATGAGATTCGTGGCCTCATCTGCGACGAAGGTGGTAGAAGAGAGTCACGTTTGCTGTTGAGGGATCGGGATGGGGTTGACAAAGAAAACAAAGTTGGAAACTGAACCGCACCCCGATCGTTGGACTGAAGAAATTCAGATTTGATGATCGGAGGTGCGGTTTCATTATGTGTGCCGACCGCCGGAAGCGCTACGACGACGAGTTCAGTCGCGAGGCCCTGAAGCTCATCCAGGCCGGTGCGGGAGGCGGCTCGCTCGCCCGCAGGCTGCCATGTCGGTGCAGACCGCGAGACAATGGGTCCTGCTGTACGGCCCTTATTGCGTCTCCTGGTGTGGAGCAGCCGCCAACTTTTGTCTAATGGAAGTTATTGCCGAGCCTCTAAGAAATGTGGTGGCGCAGCATGTCTCGGATGCGCGTGTTCCACGACTCGATGAGGTTGCTCATGGGCGGGATCGGCTCCGCGTACCCGGCCGGCGGATCGAGGAACGTGAACAGCTGCCCCTCCCGTATCCGACTGCGACCTATTCCGGACACACATTTTGGCCGCTAACCCTGGTTTGAAGTAGTATGTATCTCCATGAAGGGGAAGAAGCTTTTTCAATGGATGCCGGCGTTGGTGGCGCTATGCGTGTTGGTTGAAGGGCTTTTCTTTATAGGCGTTACGCTTCCAGGGCATGTCCCCGATATCTGGGCACATGTTTACCGTGTCGACGCCATTCTTAACGGTGATATTGTCGCAAGACCGGTTTCTTCGCGCAGTATGTTGCACAACACAGAAAATGGCGTAGTTGGTGGTGCTGTAAACAGAGAGTGGATGCAATATTCGCTTGAACAATACGACGGCTATGACCCTGCCGTTGTGATTCCTGAATCCGTGAAAGACGGTTCAAACTCAACTGTTGATCTTCCGTTCAATAATACCGCGATAAATTCTCCTGTGGTTTACGCTCCTCAACTTGTTGGTTTTGCGGCAGGTCGTGTACTGAGCTTGAGTGCTGGAATTACCTATTATCTCGCGGAAGTGTGCATGCTGGGCGTGTATGTGCTTCTCATGTATTGTTCGGTGCGAGCGTTGCCTAAGTGGCGCATTCCGGTCGGTTTGTTACTATGCCTCCCGCAAATGGTTCGATTGGCTTCGTTCTCAATTTCTGCGGACTCTGTTACTCAAGGAATGGCTATACTTTTTAGCTGTCTGTTGTTCCGTGAAATTGTAGGCAAGCAATCTGTTTCGAGCGCCGTTCGGTTAGCCGTCGTCAGTGTGATATTAGCGATGTGCAAATTCATATATGTACCACTGGTTTTGCTCTCGATTCCGACAATATTTGACTCCGCGAATAAGGCGTTAGATGATAGGACTCGGTTGCATATAAATCGCGGTCGCGCTATACCAATTTTGATCGGAACGTTCATTTCTGGCGTATGGGTTCTGTCATGGCTGAAAATCAATGCTTGGTATACAAACTGTCCCATGATGGTTTCATACGAGCAGATGACTGCGCGAAAACGTGCTTTGCTGACAGATCCCGACGTGTACGTTGACGCAATAGGGAACATCGTATGGGCAATGGTACACGCCCAATCCAACATGAATGTGAAGATTTCCAGCGTCTATATTGCGCTCTGTTGGTTGGCGATCCTGATGGTTTTGATACTGCTATTCTTCGTAAGTATTCGAACGGCAGGCCTTAACAAGCGAGAGCCGCCTGCGGTTGTCGTCGCATGTTTGGACGGAAGCCGTGGACGGAGACTAACCTATGCTCTTCCGTTGCCTTATGCATGGCTGATAGTGTTGTTTTGCATAGGAGATATTCTGCTAATATATTTAGCTCTGTGGCTGCAATACAATCCATCCGGGACAGTGGGTGTTGATGGTATGCAGTACAGGTATTTCCTGCCACTCGCTGCTTTGTTTGCTATAGTTGCGTCCGAAAGTATGTTCCGTTTGTTCAGCTTTCGCCACGAAAAAGATTAAGCATGTTTGCGCCGGATATGGTAAATCGACAGAGGTGTTGGACATGGGTAATGCAATGACGATGCTGGTACAAACGTTCTTAGGTCCGATTGTCGGTTATGACTGTTTCAAATGCAAATATGAAATTCTGCAATAGGTTGAGAGTTATCGTGCTGGGCAGTTGAAAACTTATACGCTCGACGAGGTGGAACAGTGTCTTGGCTTAGAGGATTGAGCTTTTGGATTGCTTAGGTGAGTTGTTGAGCAAACTTGACGAAAAAAGACAACAAGTGATGAAAATAAAACGAGTCCGAAGTCTGCTACTTCGCCCAGGACTAGTAGTGCGCGTGGCTTGGCGTGCCGATACGAGTCCATTGAGTGTAAAAGCCTCTTTTGATGAGGCCGAAATTTTAAAGTGCTCGTTTGAGTTCAAAGAGTTCTCTGTTTGAAAAGTCAATGATTATGCGGCCTTTACGTCAAATCAAGGGTAACTGAGGTGTCATTCATACACCAAATCAAGGGTGACTGAGGTGTCATTCATACACCAAATCAAGGGTGACTGAGGTGTCATTCATACACCAAATCAAGGGTGACTGAGGTGTCATTCATACACCAAATCAAGGGTGACTGAGGTGTCATTCATACACCAAATCAAAGCTTGAAGCGCGAACATATGTTGAGAGGCGTATTTAGGGTGGTTCGTCAAGCAATTCGGTGCGGGACTCGATCTGAAGGATGACGAAATGACCGACTACGTGTCGCAGTTCGACGACTGAGCCTCGGCGGAATAACATGACCAAACCAGTTGCTCTTTTGGACGCCAACGTATTCCCGCCCATATGGTTGCTGCGGCTGACTGATTCTGACGGCGAATGGGAGATGAGAATCGGGCGTATGCTTTGACTGCTGGGCCGACAATTGTTGTGGGCTATGCTTACGAAGTAAGCCAACTCCGCTAGGGAAATGGAAGTGAGAGCCTGGCGTCCTGGATGTCTTAGGCGGGGGCTGGCTCTCGCGTTATGCCCCCAATTTAGTCGCTATTTCGCCTATGTATGGCAGATTTCGGGGTTCGCCCAGAGGCATCTCGCTTATGTATGGCAGTCTGTTTTTGAAATAAGCCATTTAGGGGGTAATTGTGTACCCTCTAACTGCGGTCTTTCTGGAATGAACTGCCATACATAGGCGAGATGCCTCCGGTCAGCCTTCCGAATTTGCCATATATGAGGTAGGTGTGAAATTGCTCCATGAACTATGCAACCCTGCCGGTACCCTGAAATAGTGAGTAGTGAGATTTTCAAGCCGCGCAACATCATCGTGACCGGCGGATGCGGGTTCATCGGCGCCAATTTCGTGCGGTACGTGGCGCGCAATCATCCGGACGTGCACGTCACCGTACTGGACAAGCTGACGTATGCGGGCAATCCGGCGAACATCGACGGGCTGCCGCAATCGCAAGTCGAACTTGTGCAAGGTGATATTTGCGATGCTGCGTTACTGGAACGTATCGTGCCTGGGCATGACGCGATCGTGCATTTCGCGGCCGAATCGCACAACGACAATTCCATCGCCAATCCTGAACCTTTCATCACAACAAACGTGGAAGGCACGTTCCATTTGCTTGAAGCCGCCCGTAAGCATGACGTGCGATTCCACCACATCAGCACCGACGAAGTGTACGGCGACCTCGCGCTCGACGATCCATGCAAATTCACCGAAAGTACGCCGTATAAGCCGTCTAGCCCATACAGTGCGTCGAAAGCTGCATCCGACCAGCTGGTGCGCGCGTGGGTTCGCACGTACGGGCTTAGCGCCACGATCTCCAACTGTTCCAACAATTACGGGCCGTACCAGCATGTGGAAAAATTTATTCCGCGGCAGATCACATCCATCATGGAAGGTGTGCGGCCGAAACTTTATGGCACAGGCGAGAACGTGCGTGACTGGATCCATACGGAAGACCACTCTTCTGCGGTGTGGGAGATTCTTACGCGCGGTCGGATCGGTGAAACGTACCTGATTGGCGCAGATGGCGAAATGAGCAATATTGCCGTAATGCGTATGATTCTGCGACTTATGGGGTGTGCCGAAGATGCGTTCGACTGGGTGCGTGACCGTCCCGGGCATGATCGACGCTATGCGATTGACTCTAGTAAGCTGCGTACCGAACTCGGATGGAAGCCTGTGCGCACCGATTTCGAAGCCGGTTTGCAAGCGACCATCGCTTGGTATGTTGCCAACCGTGCCTGGTGGGAGCCCGCCAAAGCCGCCACCGAAGCCCGCTACCGCGCCCAAGGCCAGTAAGAATTCGGTTCGTGTGGCGCAAGCCGGACAATTGAAGTTCGGTAAGCGGTGATCGAGGAGACGCGTTGCAGGCGAGTCAACCTCGCCGGGGAATGGATGTGTGGTTTGGCGTACATTTTGTTCGCTAGCCTTAGTTGCAGATCCAGGTTTGGTGAAGGGTGAAAACGGCCGCACCTCGGAGGTGCGGCCCCCTATTGCGTCTCCTGGTGCGTGGCAACTGACAACTTTTGTCAAATGGAAGGTGTTGTCAAGCCTCTAAGCGACGCGAGGTCGCGCCTGCACAGCATAGATGCGTAATTCATGGGCATATCTCGCTTATGTGTGGCAGATTTTGGGGTTTGTACGGAGGCATTTCGCCTATGTATGGCAGTCTGTTTTTGAAACAAGCTAGTTAGGGGGTAATTTTGCACCCTCTAACTGCGGTCTTTCCGGAATGACCTGCCATATATAAGCGAAAAACCTCAAGTCGGGCTGTCGAATCTGCCATATATAAGCCCGATATGGTGGGAAAAAGTTTTATTGGGCGGAAATCGATGGCTGAATCTCGTTGGGTCCTACGATGGTCTCATCTAAAGCAACGGACCGTCAAACAGTTCGTCGTGGGATCCCATGCGAATGAATCGGATTGTCGACGCTTCCGGCCGCTCCGAGTAGATCACCAACACATCCATTTTCCCCTCGGCAAGATGGAATTCCGCATATCCCGAGTAGATTCCTCGTGGGTGATCAAGCATGTGAGGATTATATGATTCCGGAACGTGCCCGTACTCCTCAATAGCTTCGATTACATATTCGAGTTCCGTTACGATTTGAGGTATCCGTCGTGAGATGCGTTTGAAGTCGGTCTGAAATTGTTGGTCGAATTTAATGGTAATCATGGCGCTTTGCCTGTTCAGCCGTGATTGTTGTGCAGCCAGGCGATGGCGTCTTGCGCGCTGTTGAAGGTGGCCGCGTCGTCTGGGAGGATACCGCGTTCCTTGGCTTCGGCTTCGAGCATGGCGCGCTTGGTCTGCTCGTTTGGTTCCGCGGCGCGCGCGGAAGTGTCGAAAGGCAGGCGCTGCTGGTTCACGAGCTGGATGCTCGCCATGGTCACGTAAGTGTTGAAATTCATGCCTATGGCGTCGAGTGTCTGGTTGACCCGAGCTTTCAGATCGTCGTTCATGCGAATGGTAATATTGCCCATCTGAATCACCTGCCCTAATCTTGCGTGCAATTAATGTGTATTCTATGTCAAATGCACGCATAATGCAAAATAAAGGAAAGTCGGCAGATGGTATCTCGCTTATGTATGGCAGATTTTGGGGTTTGTACGGATGCGTTTCGCTTATATATGGCAGTCTGTTTTGAAACAAGCTAGTTAGGGGGTAATTTTGCACCCTCTAACTGCGGTCTTTCCGGAATGACCTGCCATATATAAGCGAAATGTCTCCGGGCGACCTTCCGAATCTGCCATATATAAGCCAGATACGATGCGAAAGCGCTTGTAATGGGGGCGAAGTTGCAGACTTGGATGACTTTGGCCCCGTTAAACGTAGGGTTTGGCGCTGACGTTGGCGCTAACCGTCGGGGCGGCTTACCTGACTTACTCGGCGGACTCGAGTCTGAGTTCTTGGCTGGCGACCACCGACTTGGCGGCCGCGTCGAGTTCGTTAGTGATGTTGCGCAGGTTGTCGGCGTATTTGCGAATGTCGTCCGTCGCTTTGGTGAAGTCGCTGGCATTGCCGCTTGCGGGGCATGCTGGCGCGCTTTCCATGGCTTTGGCCAGTGTGATCGCATCCTTCAGGGTTTCGAGCGTGGTGCCGTCCGCCACGTCATTTACGGTGAGTTTCGCTGCTTCTTCAGCTTCTTGTTGCGCTTCTTCAAAGCTCTGCTGATGCGTGGCGAGCGCTTTCGCATTCAACGCGCAGGTGTCGCTGGCGGCTTGTGTCATTTCGCGCTTGTTGGAGACTGCGATGATGGCGACGGCTGCGAGCGCGATGGCAGCTACTGCGATCATGGCGATCATGGCGATGGTCTTGCGCTGTTTCACATTGTTTTTCTGCATGGTTGGCTGCATGGTGGTTCCTCTCTTCTCGTGTGGCTCTCATTTCAGATAAAACGTTGTGAGTATACAAAAAACACTTCCGAAAAACGATTTACCGCTGTAAATAGTGCGGATTATTTTGCTGTGAAAGGAATTTGTTTGTGATTGCGATGCTGGGCGCGTCAGGATCGCATGGCATTTATGCTGGAGGGAGAAACGTTTTAAGGGGGTTTGGATGGCGTATCGTGCGACACTGAAGGATGTGGCCGCTGCCGCGGGGGTGTCTGTGACGACGGTTTCTCTGGTGTTGAATAATCGGCCGGCTCGCGTGTCTGAGGAGAAGCGTAAGGCCATTGCCGACGCGGCGAAGAAGCTGAATTATGTGCCGAATCAGAGCGCGCGTAGCTTGGTGACCAAGCAGTCCCAGCTGGTTGCGCTGATCGTGCCTGATATTGAGAACTTGTTTTTCGCGGCGCTTGCCAAGTGTGTGGAGGATGAGTGCGCCGCGCAGGGGTATTCGCTGATTGTGGCCAATTCCGATGATTCGCGTGCTGCGGAGCATGAGTTGTTGCAGCGTCTTCCTGCCCGTGGGGTGGATGGGGTGATGTTGATCCCGGCGCGTGAGTCGTGTGTTGGGAGTGCTGTTGAGCAGCTGTGTGAGGATGTGGCGCTTGTGTCGTGCCCGGTGGTGCTGATCGACCGTTTGACGCAGTGCGGCTGGTGCGATGCCGTCGGTTTTGACAACTATCTTGGTGGTCGTTTGGCTGCCCAGTATCTGGTGGAAGGTGGTCATACTCGTATTGGCATTGTCACCGGCGATATTGCGGAGTCGAGTGCCGCGGAGCGTCGTCGTGGTTTTGTGGATGCCATCGAGCAGTCGGGGAAGCATTTTGATTCTTCGCTGTGTGTTGAGGGTGATTACCGTTTCGATAGCGGCTATCGTGCCGCGAATCAGATCATCGATGGCGGGGCGACGGCCGTGTTCTGCTGCAACGATGTGATGGCGCTTGGCTTCCGTCAGCGTATGGCGGAGCGTGGGTTGCATGTTACTGAGGATATGCAGGTGATTGGTTACGACAATATTCTCAAACGATTCGGTCTTGGTTGGCGTATGACCACCGTTGAGCAGAGCGTGACTGATTTGGCCGCCGCTTGTTGGGGTATGTTGCGTAAGCGGATTGATGTTGCGGTTCGTGCCAAGTCCGGTACGGAATCAGGGGATGCCCGTCCGTGGCTTTCCGATCCGCAGGTTGAAGTGCTTACGCCGAAACTGGTGCAGGCGGCCTGCGCGTAAACCGCCATTTTTAGATGCTGCAGACTGGTGCAAAACGGGTGGTGCAGATCAATCTCGGTATGTGGTGACGTAAGCATCTCCAATATGCTGTAATCGTTGGGAATACAGGCAACACGCCGTGTATAGGTGAAGAATTTGCGTTCTTGATAAAACGCTTTATCATAAATCTTGTCAACACAACACAATCGAGAATGCGCTCGATGTATAACTGACGACGCACCCGTATGGTGGCGGACCGTCGTCAGGCCGTCAAAGAGGAAAGGCACACACATGAAAAAGATGATTCTTGATCTTGATACCGGCGTTGATGACGCGCTTGCCATTTCGTATGCTCTGGGAAGCCCGGAAGTCGAGCTGATCGGCATCACCGGCACCTACGGCAACGTGCTCGTCGAGCAGGGTGTGCGCAACGCACTGGCCGTGACCGACCTGCTCGGCCACCCGGAAGTCAAGGTGTATCAGGGTTTGCCGCACTCCAGCACCACCGACCATTTCGAAGTACTGCCAATCTCCGCGTTCATCCACGGCGACAACGGCATCGGCGATGTGGAAATCCCCGATTCCAGCCGTTCCGTCGAAACCGAATCTGCGGTCGACTTCATCATCGACGCAGTGAAGACTTATGGCAAGGATCTCGTCTACGTGCCGACCGGCCCGATGACCAACATCGAAGCCGCACTGAAGAAAGCACCGGAAATCAAGGATGAAATCGGCCAAATCGTGCTTATGGGCGGCGCACTGACCGTACCCGGCAACTGCAACGCCTGCATGGAAGCCAACATTTCGCAGGATCCGGAAGCCGCCGACTACCTGTTCCGTTCCGGGGCGCCGACCACCATGATCGGTCTCGACGTAACCCTGCAGACCCTGCTCACCTACAAGGAAACCCAGCAGTGGCGCGACCTCGGCACCAAGGCCGGCAAGTTCCTGGCCGACATGACCGACTTCTACATCAAGGCTTACGAAACCACATCCCCGCATCTGGGCGGCTGCGGCCTGCACGATCCGCTCGCCGTTGGCGTGGCAGTGGACCCGACCCTCGCCACCACCCTCGACATCAATATGAAGGTCGACGTGGAAGGCCCGACCCGCGGACGCACCATCGGCGACGAAACCCGCCTGAATGACCCGGTCAAGACCATGAAGGTTGCCGTCGGCGTCGACGTGCCGCGCTTCCTGAACGAATTCATGACCCGCATCTCCGGCCTCGCAGCCAAGGCTGAATAAGCGTAACCGGCCAAGCAATCGCGTATCGCATATCGCGCAATTCGAGAGAATCAAGGATTTTTATTATGTCTAACAACACAACCGCCGTGACCGGCACCGCATCCGCCGATCCGTTCGACGATCCGGTGACCAGCAACAAGATGGCCATCCGCGCCCTGATCCCGCTGCTGATCACCTTCGTGCTCGGCACCCTGTGCCTGCAGGGCTTCAACCTCGTGTTCCAGCAAGTCGGCGCCGACGTCGGCGCACCGAACCAGGCATCCCTGATCACCGCATTCCCCAGCATCGTGCTCGGCATCGTGTGCTTCATCTACGGTTCCCTGGGCGATTTCGTCTCCCTGCGTAAGCTCGTGACCGTCGGCCTCGTGACGCTGTTCGTCGGCTCCATCTTCGGTTTCGTGGCAAACTACTTCTTCGCCGCAAACCTGTGGACCGTGATCATCGCCCGTGTGCTGCAGACCGCAGGCGAACAGGTGGCAGGTTCCGCCTTCCTGGTGGTGGCCACCAAGTACCTGCGTAACGATTTGAAGGTCATCTTCTTCGGCCTGTTCACCGCCGCATACCAGCTTTCCGCATCCATCGGCGTGTTCGCAGCCGGCATGCTCAGCTCCATCGCATGGCAGTTCCTGTTCCTGATCCCGTCCGTCACCATCCTGTTCCTGCCGATCCTGCTCAAGACCCTGCCGTCCAAGAGCGGCAATGGCCAGAAGGTTGACGCATTCGGCTTCGTGATCTTCGGCTTCGCCACCGCATTCCTCACCCTGTTCTTCTCGTACATGGCATGGTGGATGCTCGCGGTCTCCCTGCTGCTGTTCGTGGCATTCGCCTTCTACATCAACAAGGCCTCCAACCCGTTCATCACCCCGGCCTTCTTCAAGAACACCCGCTGGCTGCGCGCCATCTGCCTGATCCTCGTGTTCTACTTCGTGAACTACGCACTGAGCCCGATCTTCAACGCCATCGGCACCAACATCTACGGCATGACCACCACCCAGGTCTCCCTGCACATTGTGTGGGCCTTCGTGGTCGCCGCCGTGGTGGGCACCTGCTCCGGCATGATCATCCGCAAGATCGGAATCAAGGCCGGCATCGTGACCGCAGGCACCCTCATGTTCCTCGGCTGGACCGGTGCGGCATTCTGCGTGAACTCCGGTTTCGTGGTGCTGACCCTGTGCGCATGCGTGTTCTACGCAGGCTGCGGCCTCATGTACTCCCCGGTGGTCTCCACCGTGCTGGGCACCATTGAAAAGGACGAATCCGGCCGTGGCGTCGGCATGAACGATCTGGCCATGAACGTTTCCCCGTCCATCGGCATCGCCATCATCGGCAGCCTGCTCGGCTCCAACGCCCTCGCAGGCGGCTCCATCACCGGCGCAACCGGCACTGCCGCCAACTATGCCAACCTGCTGCTGGTCGCCGCCGGTACCGCACTGCTTGGCCTGATCGTGTTCTTCGTCTTCAAGAAGAAGATCTACGAAGGCAACCATGCGCTGGAAACCGAGGAATCGGCAAAGTAATCGCACATTACATCCTCAATATAATAAAAATGGGGATTTGCGATAATTGCGATTACTGAACAACACTATTTCGCAAATCTCCATTTTCATAAATCTTCTTTTGATGTAAGGAAGGTAAAGATGAGCGCGACTGAAGTTCTCTCCGCATTGGACCGCATCCACGGCACAGTGTCCGTAATCGGCTCGATGAACGCGGACTACACCGTCACCGCACAGCGTCTGCCAGGGCCGGGGGAG